>Ga0255078_1000010_pt1 | contig 53618 bp, 56 predicted proteins | sample Colum_Atlam_RepA_FD_188462 | JGI IMG/M metagenome (GOLD analysis project Ga0255078, IMG submission 188462) | Freshwater microbial communities from Columbia River, Oregon, United States - Colum_Atlam_RepA_8h | ecosystem: Environmental > Aquatic > Freshwater > River | place: USA: Oregon... | reverse complement strand
GGATTACGTTTCGTCAACTACTTTTTCAAAATTTCTTTCGAGAATTTTTAAAGTGGCATCTTGCAGCCACTTACGCTCTTCTTCAGAGGCGTCTTCAACGGACAAAGAAAAGTCTCGCGAGTGAGAAAGAGTGGTGATGCGAAACTCTGCGGCGTGCTTGAATCGTTTCAAGAAGTCAGCGTTTAGGATTTCGTAGAGCTTGTAGATGTTGCCTACGTTGGTTGAAGAAAACAAAAGAGTGCGATTCATTTTTAATTAATTTTAAATGAGTGGGCTTCCTCAAAAATTTTAACGAAATCTTTTTGATTTAAAATATGCATCCAAATTTTTCCGTTCTTTTCGATATATTCGTCGGTATGCCCTTCTGAAATTAAATGCTGAACGAGTTTCTCATTAAAGACCAAAAATTCTGTTTTCTTGTTGTTGAAATTAGGGATGATGCACCCCATTAAATTAGATGAGACAACCTTGTAGCCAGTTAGCTTATCAGAAAGATCTTCTCTTTCGATCTCCATGTCTTCCACATGGAATTCGATATTAAGTTTATTGAGTTTATTTATGACTTGATCTCTAGTCTTATTAATTTTTGTTTGCATTTTTGAGGATGTGGTAAATTGCATGGTCTTTGCCTTTGAGTTCTACGTCGAAGAATACAGGTTTGCCATAGTTATTTGGTGAACTGACGGGCATCATAGCGTGTTTGCGCGTATTGTCAATACCTTCTGAATAATGAAACAAAGGAATTGTGGGCCAAGTTGAGTAAGCGAGGTGAAAGTCTGCGGCGTCGTCATTACCGTGATTGCAGAACTGACGGTGCAGAGAATCGTAGGTAATGGGAATACCAGCAGTAGCAAAAAAATATTTGTGCAAGTTGGATACAGACCAAGTGCCATCAACGTTGTCGTTTACCTCTAGCACAAGACGAGAGCGAACATTGGCTGGCAAGCGATTGAAGTTGCAAAGGAAACGGGTAGAAATAGCGACAGGATCGCCGTCTTGGCGGCAATGAATATTGAGCGGCGAGCGGTAGTCGAGCGGCAAGTCCAGCAAGTCGAAAAGGTCAGCGTGAGCAGTGAGGTCGCGAATGCTGTTGGTGATGGCGGCGTCGTCGATGCTGGTCAGAGTGATGAACTCTGAGGGGTGCGCGGAGATGCGGACACCAGTGCGCTTGATGGTAGCGGCGATAGTGTCGAGAGCAGCGCGAAGGTCAGACCAGTTAGGCAACTGGTCGAGACGAAGATTAACGTCAGGATGGTCGATAACAGGAGTAAGCGTAGAGGACAAACGGTAGCCAGCAATGCCGGTGTCGGCGCAATGCTGAATGATGCGATTGGTGACAACGAAGTTGTTGAGGATGCGTTCGCTGAGAATGCGGATGGCGTCTGCACGGGGCAGCGACAAGAAACGTGTCAAGGTCATAGTCTGAAACTTGTGACCTTGCTCGGCAAGAACGTTAGAGATGCAACAGAGGGATAGCTTCATTTCTCCAGAAGCAGATCAGAAAAACCTAGTTCAGTCAAGGGTTTATTTTTGACTTCAAGATTTGTAACTTTTTTCCAATTTAAAATTATTAATATCAAGCTCTAGCTCTTCTTGATTAGCGGCGTATCCTTTGCCATGCCCCAGATCTAAAAGTCTTTCTTGTTTAGTTAGCTCCGAGTAAGCCATAAATCCTTTAAAAGAATAACCCTTGTCGATTTCTCCGATCATGAGGGCATACAAATCAACACTTGGCTCTTTCCACGGAGCAGCTAACAACCTGCCGGTTCTGTATTTCGTTGTTTTTACATCAATGACGAGATCATTCAGAACCGCATCACCTTTGTCGGTCTTTGAGTTTCTGACCTCAATTGAAATGTCGGGATAAAGATTAAACAGTTTGCAGAATGCAACTTCACCTCCGATTCCTTCAAGATCGGTCATTTCGTCGCTTTGACCGCCAATCTTGTTATTTTTTACATTTTTATTTCTAGCATTCTTGTGCCGCAGTTTCGCTAAATAGCGACACAATGCTTGCTCTTGTGGATTCAGCAAAACAAAATTAGATTTCATTAAATTAAATAGTAATAATCGTTGTGCTTACGGAGTCTCCGCACTGATCACATTTGGGTCCGTACTCATGAGAGTCATACTGAAAATGCTCTAAGATTCCTTGGAATCCAATATGATTATTAAAAATTTGCTCTTTCACCTTTGCGAGAACGTGATCAATGATTTTTTCCTTTTCTTCTTTAGGAAGATCATCGAATCGTTTTCCATCTACGGTAAAATCATATGCGATACAACCTTGAGTAATTACGAATTTCATTATTGTTCTTTTTTAAATTGATAAAAATAATCCCAGTTGTCTCCCGCTATCCATTTGCCTTCTCCTTCACAAGTGAATTCCTGAGTAAACACCTGCCAATCAGGTTTGTCAAGTTTTTTTGAAATAAAAGCTCCACCATCTTTCCAAAGGACTCTATTATTTGGCTGCAAAAATAATTGATTTACAGGTTTACCATCCTTATCTTTTAAACCCCAAATAACGTGACCGCATTTGTGACCGCCAGCCATCTCTGAATATCCGTAAGACGCATCTGGATTATCGCGCCAATCAATAGTAAAAAGATATTTACCTTCAACCCATTCGTGATTCTTTAGCTGAATATTAACTCTAGAATTCTTATGGTATTCCCATCGGGTTACTGAAATATCATAAGAAAAGCAATCCCAAAGCTGCAACCAATCTAAAGGTAGATTAGAGTGCTGTGGTTCATTAACCAAATAATGAATTGGAACGCGATCATGACGCGAACCATATTCTGTCATGACTTGAAACGTTAAACATCTTCTGGTTAAACTAGTGATTCCAAATACCTCACAGAGAATGTATTCTGTTTTCTTATTCTCGTTGTTATAAAGAAAATCGCTTTTTAAGTAAGCTGGAAATACAGGAATATTTGCGTTGAGATGAGGCATTAATGTTACGGTGATTTATGAAAGGTTATTCCTTTGGGGATTGATATAAATTTTCTTTTTGGATTATTTTGTCTATAATAAACGGACTCAAACCATCTTCCATCACAACCTCCTTGTTCTCTGTAATACATTGTGAAATTTACATCCATTAAATCTAAAATAATGCTCAACCCTCCTTCAGAAACGTAAGTGTGACTAGCTTGTTTAATTTGGCAAAGATCAGCATAAAGTCCATTTTTACCAGAGATTGTTTTTACTGAGCTAGGAACGAAATAAGATAACATAAAAACGCCCCATTCTCTTTTACCCAATCCATCATATTGCAGTTTTTGATTCTGTTCTATAATAAAAGGTTTTGAAACCAGAACATCAGTATTAACGGCTTCTTTAACAGGCACGTTTATTACGAAATTTTCATCTACTCCTAAATCGTTTTCTCTAGCCAATAAATACGGAATCCATCCATGCTGCAATTGGGGATAACATGGATAGCCAAAATTCATGTATTCTCCATTTATGCCAAAGTCTGCTGGATTGAATTTATAAGGTTGACCACCACATCCATAATCATTAACTTTAAAAGGAACTTTCCTTATACTATTTGTAAATGGCTGTTTCAGTGTCAATTCAGCAATATCTTTGAAACAGTCTGCATCAGTAACTACAAAGTCTATTTTTTCCCCTGTCTTTTGATAATACCAAGAAGCAATCGGCCAAGTTTGGATAAAATCCCCAAGAAGTCCGGTATGCGTAAAAATCATTTTACTCCTTTGATTTATTTGATATATATTTTTTCATTTCCTCAACCGTCATAACGTCGAGTTTTGTAGTGATGTGTTTGTAAAAATCTGGGAAATTATCTTTGATCATGATCAAATTAGAAAGAGAAGACGACATTGAGGGTCGATTCATAGAAGAATAGAGTAATTTAATAGCATCTTGGTCGCCATTAACGATCTCGCTTCTCATCTTTGGTGACAGCAAGAACCCAATCAAAGAATCATGAAAGCTCTTTATCATTGTGATAGAAGATATCGTGTAAGCATCCTCTTTGGAAAAGAAAATATCAATTGGGATTTTCCAATGAGAAAGAACATTACCTTTATAAGATATATTTACCTCAAGGTTTCTGCCTTCATTGCCCATCCAGATAACGTCAGATAAGAATGTTTGACATGAATAAAAAAAGTTTTGAATTTTTTCTTGAACCTCTGTGGGCAAGTTCCCAATCAAATCCTGTTCTGAAGCAGCCTGTCTGGTCAGTTCAATAATTGCTTTTTTATAATTTCTTTTATTTATTTTAAAACCAACAATGTTTTCAATATCTGACTTGATAAGTTCAAGCTCAGACCATACTTTTTTTTCCTGTTCTTTTAAAGTCATCATGGTAAGTTGCTTTCGATTATATTGCCCAAATCTTTTCTGTTTATTTTAAAAATCCATCCAAATGAATTTGTCCAATATTCAATATCAGAATCGAAAAAATCTTTCTGTTTGTGAACTACAGAGAAAAATTGATCCTTGTATAAAATAACTTTTTGGCTCTTGACGCCAAAATTTGGATTATCGGCTATTAATTCAATATCGCAAAGAGTTTTATAGAAAATCATGGCGTCGCCCTCAATTCAACTGCACCTTTGCACAAATAAGATTCACCAGTATAATTATAATTTAACCAGCCTCGAAATACAATTCTATCTTCAAGAAAGTCAAACTCTGATACTTCCATCAAAATTGGCTTTTGTATATCTTCGGACGAAATAACAACAAAATTTTGGGGAGGCTTGTGGCTATTTATATCACAGATATAGTTTTCTACTAAATCAATGCCGATCTTTTGCGCTGACAAATTAGGAATTACGAAACGTGTTAGGAATTTCATTTGATGAATTCTTTTATTTGGTTTAAAGCTGTTAATTTTTCATCCATTGCTTGAGAGAAAAAAGTCTGCTGGTACATCAGATTGGTTTGAAAAGCGAGAGACTCTGCATAATTAACCACTCCGTTCTTGAGCTTTTTATCGTCGAGAATCAAAGATTCTGGAATAACGTATCCGCACTTTTTAATTGTATTTGAACAGTCGGCGTCAAACAACATAACAACATCGGACATTAGAGATTCATAGAATCGATTGGCAAGAAAAGCATAATTATTATGAGTATGCTCGTCTTCCATATAAATTGAATATTTATACTTTCGTAAGTCTTCGTTATTCTTTTGCCATTCAAGTTTTGGTATGTAATTGCAGTTACAGCCAAGTCCTTGGAATTTTTTCCAGTTTTTATTTGAAGCAGACAGAAACACTCCTTCAGTCAGGAACTTCTTGAACGACTCTGCTCGCCATTTGCGGTAAGTTCCATAATAAATCACGCCGCTTTTATTTGACATATTAACCGGCGTTCTATCATCGTCCATTATCAATGAATTTAGATTAACAGTAAGCCAGTTATTAATAAAATCATTAAGTTTCTTATTTGCAATGTTCTTGTTCAAGATCCAATGGCGGTATCCTTGTCTGGGATTGTTGCAAATCATATCGTAGCTCAAACCCATGTTTTGAATGCCCCATCGCAAAAGCTGATTGTCTTCAACGTCATGGTCGTTGACCAGCCAGATGTACCGAGCCTTTGGGTTCTTTTCTAGAACTTGGCGGTAAGGAACGTGAGGCATATAAGGCGAAGCGTAGCAGCAGATGATGACATCATACTGCTTCTTTAGAACCTCTGGTAAAAAATATTCGCCATCAAGAAGGTCTGCGCCCAAAGCCTTCTTCAAAATAAGGCTATTGCGACAGTGAACAATTGATGTATCACTATAGTCTTCTGCAAGAGGTTTTCGCTTACTGGTCGCTTCGATTATCAGAATGTTCATTGTCTAGTAATTTTTAAATATTTAAGATATTGACGCTTGGCTATACTTTCACTTGAATAGGGGCCGTAGCAAAAATTTTTACTATTGTTCCAAAAATACCAACCATTGCCAGTCCCAACAAAAAGTTGATCATCAAGACCGTCGTATATTCTTTCAATAGAGTCGCACCAGCATTGAGTTTTGCCGGGTCTTACAATGTGCAAGCCGCAATCAGCGTCAAGTTCGCATTTGTGCCAGACGTTGCCAAAGCCATCGTCTAATTTATTTTGCTCGTTCGAATTCGCCTTGCTCATTTGAATAGAATATTTCTTTGAAAGCTACGTCTTTCAACAATTTTTGACAATATTTGCAAGGTTTTCCCATAGCTATTTTATCATTCCTGTCAATACGAAAGGTAACTAAAGTGTGCTTGGTGTGGTCAATTCTGCCAGATTTGATTACCGCACAAGCCTCTGCATGAAGCCCGCTTCCATCAAAGTACCCGTACTTTTGATTAATTGGATGAGATTTTTTGGAGTTTTTCCCAATTGAAATTATCTTGTTCTTATTCAAGACAAAAGCAAAGTGCCGACACCGTAGTTCAATGTCGTCGTAGATAATAAGATTTCTTGCAAGCTGCACAAGTCTTTCGAACTTCATCCCCCAATGGTAACACATTTTAAAGAGTTCTGTCAATGCTTTTTGAAGCCTAAAATGACAAAAAGCTCATTTTCATTTAAAACTTCGCTAAAACCAAAAAACTTAGAGAAATTTAAATATTTTTCAAAATTCTTTCTGCGCTTGAGGGCTTTAATAAAAATAGATTTAAATTTTAAAGATGAAATAAGTTTTTTAAATTCGTTGTACATCTCATGTCCAGCAATGATGTTTGGGTCCATAAGAACTAAAATTTCTGCTGAAATGTTAGTCTCAGGCTGTATTATAATAGCACCAAAGACTTTATCTTTATTGTCTTTATATACAAAAGAGTATTTAATGTTTTCTAAAATTAAATTTTTATTTTCCTGCAAAAACAAAGAAGGTGATTCAGTTTCGCTTATTCGAAAAGAAGATTGCGTTTTTACAGCAAGCCTTAGTACTTCATTAGCATGAGTTTGCTCCATTTTAACAATAGAGAAACTGTTAATTTTTATTTTGTTTTTACCTGCCATATGCGTGTAATATAATTAAGGGGTAAAAGGAAATGTCAAGGGCTTCTAATCAAAAAGTTAATGCGGAGCTTTTCTCGCTGGAACCAACAGCGTTGTTAGAGTTTTTTGTTATTTACTATGATTATATTAATACTCCAGATGATAAATTATACATTCATGGCGGTACAAATGGCATAAACGGTTCGATTTATTGGCAGGGAATAGAATATTTACCTTTCCCTATTCAAAGTTCTGGTTTTGAAAGTAAAGGCGACGGTTCGTTGCCTAGACCCAAGCTGGCAGTCTCAAATCAAGATTTTTTCGTTTCTAATTTAATTCGACGCTATAATAATTTAGTTGGTGCAAAAGTGGTAAGAAAAAGAACTTTTGCAAAGTTTTTAGATAATCAAAATTTTTCTGACAACAAAAACCCCTACGGTTCTGCTGACGCTACTGCTGGATTAGAAGATCAAGTATTTTATATTCTTAGAAGAGCAACTGAAAATCGTGCAGTTGTTGAGTTTGAATTATCTTCTCCTTTAGAAATTGAAGACGTAACATTCCCCAAGAGATCTGTAATTGCAAGATACTGCGGTTTTCACTATCGCGGCAATGGATGCAAATACATGGGGCCACCAGTTGCTGACGAGAATGACATGCGTTTAAGAAAAGCTGTTGATTTTAAAGCGGGGCTTTTAAGAAGATATTATACAGGAACAGCTGCGGGATATGCTAGTGATCTTAGTACAATGACGACAAAAATTGCAAATTCTACATTTAGTTCTGAAACAGTTCTTTCAAATACAACAGTAGAAAATGCAGAAAATATTGCTCATGAATTTATAGGATATTTTAAAGTAAATGCAAATGAAGCTGGTGTTTATGAATTTGGACTTGATCCTGACGATAGCGCGGACTTATTTATAGATGGAAACAGAATTGCATACTTTTATGGTGGCAGGGGTCAAGCAGGTTCTCCGACAGGAACAACAACTTCTACTCTTTCGTTGTCCGCAGGGTATCATAGAATTTTGATCAGACATCATGAGTACACTGGAGGACAAGGCGTAACTTTATACTATAAGCCGCCTCCAATAACTGGGAGTTCAACTTGGGAGGCTGTACCGGCATCAAGATTTTACTATGATGTTTTAGAGCAAAATACTTTAACTTCTAGTCAAAGATTTTATTCAAATTCCCAGTTAAGTTCTTCCATTCCTCTCGGCAACAACGCTTTGTTGGATGGATTAAATAGAGGCTTGTGGAAAGCAAATGCTGGAGTTTATAAAGTTGGAGAGTTCGTTTATATCGAGAATCATAATGTTAAAGTTGCCAAAAGAGACATAAATGCAATTCCTAACTACACCCCTCTTTTAAGATTTTATGTTTGTGTCAAAACTCATACGGCAAGCGGCGTAAGAAATCCTTCTTTCAATAAAGAATACTGGGTTTGCGACCAATGCTCTAAAACCCTTAATGGATGTAAACTAAGATTTGGATCTGGTGATTATTTACCTTTCGGTGGATTTCCTGGTGTAGAGGAATATTCAGTTTCTTCACAATAATGCAATCAATAATTGAACATGCAAGTAATTCTGAATTAGAAGTTTGTGGATTTGTTTTTGTTGAAAACGGAGATTTAAAAACAGAACCTGCAAAAAATATAGCGGTTTATGCGAATGATGTATTTGAAATTCATCCGTTGGAAATTCTAAGGCACATCAGGAGTGGTAAACTCGCTGCAATTTATCATACCCACCCAACCTCAACAGAACAAGAATCAACATTTGATCAATTCAACTGCGAAAACTCTTGCATTCCTTACATTATTTATAGCAAAGAAACTAAAAAATTTAATTTGTTGCTACCTAAAAAATCACATGTAAAACAAGAATATGTTGAGATACTAAAGAAAAAATATGACTAATGTTTATCTATACGGAGAATTGCGAAACAAATTTGGCGAAGAATTTAAATTCAATATAAATTCTGCTAAAGAGGCTTTGCTCGCAATCAATGCTAATAAAAAAGGGTTTTTAGATGAAATAAAGAAGTTGGCAATGAAGGGGGTCCATTATAGAATGGTGATTGATGATGAGGTTGTTCAACACCCCAAGGAAGCGGAGATTCAAAAAGCTCCAAATGAAATTCATATAGTTCCTATTGTTTGGGGAGCAGGGAAAAATGGTATGGCAATAGGAATGATAGTGCTTGGAGCGGTATTGGTCGTAGCTACGGGAGGACTCGCGGCAATTGGAGGTCCAGCAGCAATGGGAGCTTTCGCGGCAGGAGGTTCTTTAGCTGGAGTTGCAAGTACAGTAGCAATGATTGGTGCATCCATTGCCATTCAAGGAGTCATGTCTTTGCTAACCCCTAAACCAAAAGCGGATTTTAATCAAGAAGTGCAGGCTGGCGGTAAATCTTATTTATTTGGAAATAAACCGGCAAACACATCTCAAGGTCAAGCAGTTCCAGTTGGGTATGGTAGATTAAAGATTGGAAGCTCTCAAATAAGTGCAAGCACAGATCACTATGCTTTAGCAACTGATATTAAGCAATTGATGACTCCTGTTGATAAACCAATCAATGAATATGTTGAGCTAGTAGCCGATGACGAAGCTGCACCAGCCGGTGCTGTAGAAGACATGTTCAGCACCAATCAAGCTGTTGACATGGATGACACTACTACATTTTATACCGTTAATGTTTTAAATTCTTATATTGATATTGTAACAAATAGTGCAGATAAAGTTTTTTCTAATCCTGTTGAAGTTGTAGTCAGAAAAAATGGTGATATAGTTTCTAATCCAGATTTAACAACTTATGATGATAATATAAGTTATGAGTGGGAAGAATTAAGCAATGATAGCTCAAAGGGCAAAGTAAAAATAGAAAATCCATATACAGTTAAATCAGGTCTTCTTGTCAGATCTTATCATATTCCAGATTTTACAGTTCAGTCTATTTTCACTGGATTGAAAAGCAGTCAAACTGGATATTTTCAAAAATATTCTCAAGGTGATTTAGTAAAGTTTGGTCCGTCTCAATTTAATAATTTGAAATTTGCAACTTGGGACACTGGTTATAATTATTTCAGCGGAGAACTTGTAAATTATCCAACAGGCAGTCCTGCAACTGATACATATTTTCAAGCAATAGTTAGTACAGGATTTTCTGGTCAATTGCCAACTGGCGCTGGAAATACCATAAACTCAACATGGTGGAGAAAAATCTTACCGCCAAATCTTGAGTATTTGTATAAATGCGTACCTGCCAATGGTGTTTCTGGCCACTTACCGACAACAGGAGAAATTGCTGGTGGAGCGCCAGTTGCAGAATCAACATTTTGGACTAGAGTTGAAACTCCCACTACTACAGCAGAGATGGATACTTTATTCTCTGACTATCCAGCCTACGAAGATAAAAATCAATATACTTATGTTGATGCAATAGACAATGTATACGAAGGCAAAATAAATGGAACTACAGCAAATATTGATAACTATGGGATGGAGTTTCTTGGTTATTTTTATGTGCCGACAGTTGGCGGCGATGGCAAAAGTTTCATAAAAGATGTTTTTGAAGTTGGAACAGGCACTGGATTGTACGAAATTATTAAAATTGGAGATACGGGACAATGGAGTGGTTTAGGATTTACTGGACTAGGTGGAACAGCTATACCTCCAAGAATAGGCTCAACATTTTATAAAAACCAAACGCAAGGAACTGGAAATGGCAAAATAATGCCAGTAGGCGCATATGAATTTAAACTTGATTCTGACGATGCTTCAGATTTATATATAGATTCTACTTTGGCTAGTGCATATTATAGCGGCCATGCAATGTTTTCTGGATTTGCAAATCCGCCTTGGATCAGTCAACCAAGCAGTGCTGAAATTTCTGGACTTCATTCTTCTACCACAACATTGTATTTAACTGCTGGCTATCATCGCTTACTAGCAAGGCTGCAAGATTTAAGAGGTAGCGAAGGAATTAGTTTGTATTATAGATATGACACTAACAGAGATGGAGTATTTTCAGATTGGCAACTCGTACCAAAAGAAAAATTATTTCATTCCGTTTCTGACCTGACGACACCAAAGACTCAAAAGTTTTCTGATATAGGCAAAAGGGCTTTAATTGTAGGTGCCACTGTAGCTGGAGAAAGATATAAAATAAAAACTGTTGGAACTACAAATTGGACATCTATTGGATCGGCAATTGCTCAAGTTGGAGCGGTTTTTGAAAGAAATTCTACAGCTATTTCTGGCAGTTCTCTCCAACAAGTTGTAGAAGATTTTATAACTTATTCTGAACAAAAATCAGCTGAATCAAATAGAATTGCTAGATTTATATCTGAAAGACCTTTGGTTAAAGGGCAAAGAACAACTGGATATTCATTTTATAAAGCTAGATATCGATGCAAGGTTACTGTAAATAATAGAGATATCTATTATTCCGCTCCAGTTAAAGTGAATATTAATTTCTTATCAACGCCTACAAGATTTAGAGGAGTTTCGACTCCAGAATTAAGCCAAGCAGTTCAAACGGCATAATGAAAATTTTAAATCCATACAGATTTTATAGAGGAAGCAGCAGTGGGAAACAAAATAATAAGGTTCCTTCTCTTACTCCTCCAAGACCTCAAGATTTAAAAAAATCCATATCAATTGCAGAAATTGTCGATTTACTTTGCGAAGGTCCGATTTATGGCTTGGTTGATCAATTTGGCAAAAAAGTTTATGGCTTAGACATGTTAAAGGGAGTCTATTTGAATAAAGTACCAGTTATGAATTATGATGGTAAATATAATTTCCGAAATGTTGTTATGGAAATTAATTTGGGAACAGAGAATCAAAAGCCATTGGCTAATTTTAGTAATGTTTTCATTTATAAACCAGCTAGTTTTAGATTACTAGGGCCGGTAAATGTTCCAAGTGATCAAAGTGTTGGTGGATCTAATGACGTAAGAGATGGGAAAAGTTTTACAAACTGGGCGCTTGGCTATCCAACAGATGTTAGAGATCCATTCACATTTGTTCATCATATAAAAAATAAAGACGTAAGAAAAATTAGAATCAGTTTAATTATTGAAGCTCTCAGCGATACAGTTGATAAAGGTTCTGCTCCTGGTGAATCTGGCGATCTGGGTATGCAAAAACCAACAACAGTTGTTATCGCTGTTACACACGGTATCGAAGGTACAAGAAAAGTCACAACAAAAGAATATCCTATTACTGGAACAGTAACTTCTCCTTACGCTTACATGTTAGGTGAACCAGTTTCGCAATCAACTAGAATAGGTTCTGGAGCAGTGACTTCAAGCGGAGGAGCGACCACAACTACAAGCGCAACTCCAAGTTCTGGGGGTGCATCACCTAGACTACCTGGTTTAACCGCAGGTCAAATAGAAGCCGCTCAACCCTCGGTGCCTATAAATCAACCATAATTATAAATTTATAATGCCATTAGAAAAAACATATCAAGAGCTTTTGGCCTCAAAGATAAACCCAAGAAACCCTTCTGCGGTTTTACCTGTTATTTATAATTTAAGAAAAAAGTCTTTTGAGCCTTACGTTCCTACAGCAACAAATAGAATTATATTTTCTCCTGGTGTTGTGGGGGATGGAGCAACTGCGGTATTTGATGTTATTAGTCCTACAAGTTATACGAGAAGTCAAACTATTACTTTGTCTGGCACGGCAACTTATATATTAACAGATGGTACTACGTCTTATACAAAAGCAGCTACTAGTATAGTAGCTCAAATAGATGTTGGAATAACAAATGAAAATAGAAATTTAATTGGATATCAGCAAAGAGTTTTAGCTTCTGAAATAGGAGACAATGGAGTATTTTCTTTTACAATTTCAAGTGAAATTATGGAGAAATTAAGTATCGGCACTCATTATGTTTATATTGATGCCGCTTCTCCTGATAATGCGCCAGTTAGACTTTCTGCAAGCAGCACGCCTTCAAATCCAACTGATCCACTTTACTATACAAGAACCTTTACAATAACAGCATAAATTTTATTATATATAAATGGAACCGAACTCTACAGATCCAGATGAAGGCACAAGCAGCAGTGTTGATACCAATGTGGTTTCTCAGGCAACTTTACGCAATTCAAATGAAATTGAATTATTGCCTTCTGAAAATGGCAGAGACAGGTATGTTATAGTAGAAAAAAGAACTGCTGAAACAATTTCTCCTTTAGTAAAAAAAGAGGTCGTATTAGATGGTATTTACGAAGTAATAGATAGAAACTTTTCATATCCATATGTAGCTCACGTTGGTATGAAATTTGATTCAAGAACATTTGGTAACATGCCAAATAGAGAGTTTGATGTGAAAATGAAGAAGGTAAAAGTGCCTTCTAATTATTTTCCTATTGGTGGAGATGGTTTAGACAGAAGATATGTCTTTGCCAATCCAGATTATCCAGCAAACCCAAATAGTCTTGACGTTATATTCATGGTTGATCAAAACATGAATGCTCAAACTAAAGCTTTGATAAGAAGAAATTTGCAAGAAATGATCTTCAAATTAGTTGCTGGATATACTAATATAAGATTTTCTATATGGCAAACGGCTGCATCGGGAACTAATACGGTCGTAAATCAAGCAACCAATGAAACTATAGTTGGATTTACATATTATAATACGGCCTCGTTTGCAGAAATGGAAACTCCAGATTCTGCTGGAGCAAATCAAACAAATTTATTTAAACAATTAGACACTGCTCTAAGCACAGCCCAATTAAGTCCAGCAACAAATCCTTCCGAAACTAATATTGCCAATTTCTTTTTAAGAAAAAGTCAATTCAGTATAACTGATGAAGTAGGCAAGCTGTCAGAAGAAACCGTTCTTCAAAATCTTTGGAAAAATACAGTAAGAAAAGTCGTTTATTTTTCTGGATCAACTCCAGAAACGATGAGTTCCGAAACTTATCAAATTCTCTTGAACAGGGCAAGAGAAGCTGGAATTCAATTGTATTATTTAAATACAGACCCTGATCGTTCTGGGACAAGAACTCTCAGAGAACTCGCAGAAGACACTGGTGGTGCAAAATTTAATTTACTTTACGATTCTGATTCAAAACTACAACAGTTTTGCAATACAAACTTTTACGACAGTAATAAAATTTATTACGGAGATTGGGACGGTACTTTTAAAATTGCTTGGACAGATAATCCCGCATGGATTTTGTATGATATAATTACAGACTTTAATTATGGTTTGGGCAATTATATTGATTCCTCTTCTGTTGATAAATGGACTTTGTATGATATTGGTAGATACTGTGACGCTGTAGATGATGATGGCAGATTTAGAGGCGTGCCTGATGGTAAAGGAGGTCTTGAGCCAAGATATACATGTAATATTATTTTCTATAATAAAGATGAAGCCTATAATGTATTAAAAGATATCGCAGCAATATTTAAAGGAATTATCTATTGGAATACAGAAGGCTTTTCTTTCTTCGCTGACAAGAAAAAAGAGCCATTGGTTTATTTTGCAAATACTAACGTTAAAGATGGTTTATTTAGCTATTCTGAAACCGCAAAGAATAAAAGATATACTAGTGTAGAGGTAACTTATAATGACAAATTTGATAATTATAAAACTAAAGTCGAATTTGTCGAAGACGTTGACGGAATTTTAAATTATGGTTTGAATCCTTATAAAATAAATGCGGCTGGATGCACTTCACGATCAGAAGCTAGAAGAATAGGAAGATATGCATTAACAAGCTCTATATACGAGACAGATACAGTTACCTTCACTGCTGGATTAGAAGGCGCGTATTTACAACCTGGCGATGTATTTGGTATCAGCGATGAAATAAGAAACGTTGGCAGATCATTTGGTAGAATATTAGAAGTCAATGAAACAGCTAAAACAATTAAAATTGATGGTGAGTTCAACACTGGTTTAGACTCTGGAGTTTACATCCATGTGCCATCTGGTAATTTTTCTCTCTCCGATTTAAATTCTTTAACTGGAAGTGACGGTGGATTTACCGGAACTCTTGAACAAATTAGAGCCAGAAGACAAAAACAAACTAGAAAGTTTAATATTCATACGGTCACAGACGACACATATGGGGCCACTTTAACTTTAACTGGAGATTTCTTATTAAAATCAGGTATATTTGATGTTTATGCGCTTGAAAATAGAACTACAGGAGCTTCTTCAACGTACACGGGTATAACAACATTAACTGGTGTAGTTTATAACTTTCCTCCGCATACCGTTGTAAATGGAAATCCAAGGTGGGATACTTTGACTTTCTCTGGCATTTCTGGAGTGCTTTCTAATCTTGAAATAGATATTGATTTTTCTGGAGACGCTGGGACTGGATTATTAATATCTGCCTCAACCCCAAGTTGGGAAGGAATTATAACTGGTTTTAATAATATTAATTCAGACAGTGGAGATTTTGCTTGGACTGTCGCATCTGAAGGAAGATTAGAGTCTTATAACTCAGCTGTTATTTATAGATACAATAGTGGAGGCGCTTATGAGGCGTCTAACTTATTAGGCAATATTAATAGCATATGGTCTAACCCTGTTTATACTAACGCAAGTACTGGAGATGTTGTTATTGCTGTGTGGCCAAGTGGAACACTAGATTCTACAACTCCAAATGCAATATGGTCAACCGGATACGCAGCAACAGAAGTATTCAAATTGGGATTAGATACAAATACTAGCAAAGATAATTGCTTATATTGTGTCGCGCTAATTAAAGAAGGTTATCGTTTACTTGAAGCTGGTAGCAAAAGAGGTTTAGATTATCCTGGTATAAAATTTAATTATAGAGATTTGTTGGCTTATTCTAAGTTACGTCCATATTATACTTTTGTTCAAGCTGATTTCGGAAGCAGAGCAGAATCTATTTATGAAGATTGGAAATCTGGCAGAGATTATTCTGTTGGAAATATTGTAAAACATTATTCCGATACATATATCTGCACAAGATCTCATAAATCTTCTGAATATTTCAGCGAAGATTATTTAAATTCATTTACAAGGCAATGTGATATTGAAGCTGGAAATAAAAATATCGGATTAACAACTCAACATATCTCTGAGCTTGGTGGCGTTGCTGTTGGCATGTATGTAGCTGGTGCTGGAATTCCAGCAAATTCAAGAATAAATAGCATAACCGACGATCCAAGTAGCATTACTTTTCATATCGATAAAGATCCAACTGCTACGGCTAATAATGTAACAGTAACTTTTTCAAGCAGATTAGTGGGAGGCAACAGCTCATCTGCATCAAAATGGACTAGAGGAAATGAGGAAGGATATTATTCAGTTGGCTTGCCAAAAGATTTTTATGGTACAGGTAAAATTCCTTTAACAACACCTTTAACATCTAGTCTCGTATCTGGCGCATTTACTGCCCTCGGATTAGAAGTTTACGTTGGCACTGGAACTTTAGGACAATCGGATTTAAGATTATTACCAGAGTCTAACGGAATTGGATATAGTGGTTTAGTTTACGGCACTGGATACCCCAAAGGCGTTTATAGTTTAACTGTAGACACAAATCCTCAAAATTTAGATTTAATAAACGAAGGTTCTCTGTATGTTTTAAGCGGATCTGGAGTTGAACCAAAACTTTATAAAACTATTGCGAATAAAGAAGAAGAGGCTAACCAGTACGCTATTGTTGGCATAGAGTATTTAAACAATAAAGATGATTATATTGAAAAAGATATTTTAGATACCTCTCCAAGTTATTACGTTCAAGGGCCATACGATGTGGTTATAAAGCCTAATCCACCATCTGGAATACAAAGCATAAGTGGTATATCTGGAGCAACAAAATATACTGGTATTCAAGTGATATGGTCTGGAACAAACAGTCCAATTACCGGCTATAAAGTTTATGTTAGCAGGCCAGATTATTCAACAATAACAAATGAAACAGACGCGATTGTAGAAAGCTATACCATTCCTTCTGGAACGCATACATTAACCATTCCAATAACAGGTTCAGACGGTAATGATATTTGGGGCCAATATGATTTTAAAATATATTCGCAAGGCACAACATACAAATTACTTTGCACAGATCCGGTAGAAACTGGAATTGTTATGCTGCCTTCTGGTAATTTAAAGATTAACGGAACTAACGCATTAACTTCTACAATTCCAAGTGGATTTACAATTGATACAGCAGATCAAGACTCTGTAAAATATTCGATTGGTTATGCTGGTGGCACTTATACTGGAAATGGTAGAGGGAACTGGACTTCAAAAGATTTAGTTTTTAGATGGAAATACATTGATCCAACGGGCGGCAAAATGACAACTAAAGAGCAGATCTACGAAAATCCATTTGTTGATTTGCCTCAAAAAGTAACAGTACAGGTTTTAGATTCTGCTGGTCAAGTCTTAAAAGAAGAGAAGAATTATCAAGGGCTATCTTATAGAATAACACAAGCCGATAATGCTGCAATGTTTGATAGCTCGACTACTCCAGATTTTGTAGAGTACTCAAGAGAAATAGGATTAAGAGTTATTGTTACTGACAACACTAATTTGTCTAAAACAGGCACCTTCCAAGCAGTAAATCAATACCCTGGTTATTCTAAAATACAAGTCATAGACTCTTATCAAAACTCTCCATATTATATTCTATCTGGATATTATGGAAATAGAGGATTTACTGGATTGGCTGTTTGGAGTCCTGACGTAGCAAGTACAATTGGGGCTATAACAACAATTTCTGGTTCTGGGGTAAGAGATGCTGACGGTAATTTAATTAGAAGCGAAAGCGAAGATGTTCCATTAACATTCAGAGATATCTCTGGGGCATTTTCAACCGCTACATTCTACAATGGCACTGGATTAGCGGTAGGTACTAGAGCGGCGGTTTCAATTAATTTTAAAGGAACAGGCGAGCCTGATTATGAAAAATATGTTTATGCTTATGATGATTTAAAAGATCATTATGAAAAATATGTTGATAAATCAATTTCTGTATCACAATGGGGTGCGGATCACTATTCTTCCTTCGGTCAAAGTGAAGGAAGAGAAATTCCAACAAAGGAAGGAAATCCGCTAGGTATTTGTAACCTTCACGATATAAATCCAGCAACCCAGCCAAATAAAACAGGATTTTCTGGCATTGCATTCACAGTATTACCAGAAGACGTTTCAAAGGGTAAGATAATATTTAATTGCTTTAACGCCACTTCAAATAAAGATGTTTTCAGTGTTGATGTATATACTGGAGTTGGCTATACTGATATTATAAATCATACCGAAATGGAAGAAGGTAATTGGTACGAAATCGTTACTTTAGGCAGCAGCGTGAATTGGAGAACTATAGGTCATGATTCAAATACTCCAATATTAGGAAGCGAATTGGAATACAATGGAGAAACAATAGCTGGATCAAGTGCGACCGTAAAAAGAGTATTTAAACCTGATTTAGTTAATCATACTAATCTCTTTGGGGCGGTTTCTTTAACAGAAACAAGAAGTTATTTGAATGTGATTACTCTTGGAGAAAGATTGCCTACGGGACAATGGTTATACTTTAGATTCAGACCTTGGGACGACTATGGAGCAGGTTTTACTTCTAAAGTTGTAAGCGGATATTTAGAAAGAGAGCCAACAGAAGTTACATCTCCAATTGCAAATAGATATAACTTAGACGGAGGTAGAAATGAAAACGAACTTATCAGTATTCCTGGTAATACTCTAGTTAAAAACTATAAATACAGAATAGAGCAATTAGGCAATCCAGAAATAAACTGGGTCACAATTGGAGCAGATTCGGCTACTTTAAATTCTGAATTTATATATAACGGAGAAACTGTGTCTGGAGGTGGAACTACAATTGGTAAAGTTAAAAGAGTAGAAATTCCCTACGTTGTTCCAGAAAATCAAATAAATTCAACTAATCTTGTAACACCAAGAACAGATTCTTCGCTTGTATTGCCCACCGATATACAAGAAGGAAGCTCAATCATTCTGGTTAATAGAAGTCTTGAACATAACTTATACGTTGAAGACAGCAATGGAAATCAAATCTCTATAATCAGGCCCAATGAACGAGCCGAGATTATTAGAGATGATGTTGAATGGAGAGACGACAGAGGCTCCGTTCTATCGCTTGAGTAATTAGAATTTAATATCAAACACTGATTCGTCGATCTTGCTATCCACGCCTTTAACGTAAGAAGAAATCTCAGTCTCCTGTGGGGCGACTTGAATCTTCTTGCTATCATAGAAGCTATCTAACCATCCAGCAATAGGATTGCCCTTTGCGTTGTATAGCTTCTTGTATCCCATAGAAGTAAGACGATTATCAGCAAGCCACTCAACATAATGCTTGAGCGAATCAGCGGTGAGACCAATTAAACTACCCTTTGAGAAAAGGTAATCGGCCCAGTCTTTTTCTGCATCCACGGCCATACGATAAGCCTCGTAGATACGATCTTCATTCTTCTTAAAGATATCTTGGAAGCCTTCCTTTGGCTGATCACGGAGAATCTTCATGATGTTCTGAGTGATTGCAACGTGAAGGTTTTCGTCACGCGAAATTAAATTAATAATTTTAGCGTTTCCTTCCATCTTTCCGCGATATCCAAAGTAAAACGAGCAAGCGAATGAAACATAAAAAGTTACCCCTTCGGTGATCTGAGTTGAAAGGAGTGCATCGAAGATTTGCTGCCTTGGGTCATTGCTCTTGGTATTAAGCAAAGCGTCGTACTTATTGGAAATAAACTGCGCCCTCTTGACGATCTCCTTGTCATCTAAAATAGAGTCGAAGAACTTTGTAGCATCAGGATGGACGTTCTGCAAGATATATGTATAACTATTGCTATGAATAGTTTCAAAGAATGACCAAACATTCATGCAGATCTCAAGTTCTGGATTACTGACGTAATCAGAAAGAGAGTTAATGCTACGGGATAGCATTGAATCTGTCATAGTTTGGAAGCGAAGATTACTATCAAAAACAAACTTCTCTTCTGGAGATAGATTCTTATAATCAGCTGCATCCTTAGTAAGATTAACTTCCTGTGGTCTCCAGAAGAAATTAATCTGCTGATCGTAGAGATCATAGAACTTGGGATACTTTAAACGATCATATCTTTGGATCGCCAAATCTTCGCCAAGGAAGAGCGGTTGTTTAAGTGAGTCCACGTTTACAGTGTTGAGTACAGTTTTCATATTATTACATGTAGTTTCTACTGCGATCTTTTCGTCCTCCTGAGTGGTGAGGTCTATTAGTTCCTTGCCACATTTTCCATTCTTTAGTTGTAGGGGCTTTTAATTTCTTTTTTTGTTTTTCCGCCTCTAAAAGCCATACTGGTTTGTAAAGATCAAAAAGTTGATTAATATAGTTATCGTCAGCCGTTCTAGCTGATTCATAACCTTTATTGATAAGCCACTTTCGCTTTCGCGAAACACTGGCATTAGAGAGAAATTTATAGTCCATTTTTATAAGGTGCAAGCTCCACCAGCGCAGCCTTGGGTGTCGTCTTGCGGTTCTTCGGTTTTTGTTTCTTGTTTAATTTCTTGTTTTGTATGTAAAGCGGTTTGAGTGTCGCCGTCAAACGTATTTGTGTAGTAAAGATTTTTAATTCCGTACTTATAAGCCAGCATTAAGTCTCCAACAAGTTCTCCTTGGCTTGGAATTTTATTTTGATAACGAGTGGCGTTATAATAAAGATTAGTTGAAATACTCATGTCAACAAATTTTTGAAGAGCAGCGACTACCTTCAAATACCCCTGATTATTGGGCATTTCAAACGCGAGGGTATAATTATCCTTGTTATTTTTGATATGGGGGACCACAACTGGGATAACTCCAGCCTTTGAACGCTTATAAGAAATCAAAGAACGAGGAGGTTCAATCCCGTTAGTCGATGATTGAATAACAGAGCTAGACTCAACAGGCATCAAGGCAGTCAAGGTACTGTGACGCATACCGTGAGTTTTAATTTGCTTTCTAAGCTCTTCCCAATCACAGTGCAGTTTCTCAGTGACAAATTCATCAATATTCTTGCAATAAGTATCGATTGGCAGAATAGCTTTTGAGAACTTTGTTTCAGAAAACAAGGCGCATGGACCCTTTTCTTGAGCCATCTTAACTGAAGCCTTGATGAGATTATAACTCACAAGCTCCATGATAGCGGCGGCTTTGTTGGCGGCATTCTTGTCGGTATACTTGACGCCAATATTAGCAAGATAGCCAGCAAGATTAGTGACGCCAACCCCAAGACTGCGGCGATTCTTTGCAAAATTTGCAGCAGCAGGAACGAAATAGTTTTGATGATCAATCAAAGCGTCAAGCATACGAACAATAATTTCGCATACAGGCTCCATCTCGTCCTTTACAACCTCAAGAAGATTAACGGCAGATAAGATGCAAACGCCGATTTCTCCATTGGGATCATTCAAGTCCTTGATAGGCTTGAGCGGATGATTGACCTCAAGGCAAAGATTGCTGGTATCAACTTGGGCATTCCAAGAACCATGCGAGTTTGCATGATCAACGTTCATCAAATAAATGCGACCAGTTTCTACACGCTCTTTAGAGAACAAAAAGAAAAGATCACGCGCATTAATTGTCTTTTTAAATTTAAGGCTCTTGTTCTTTTCTGCCGCTTCATAAAGCTCCTTGAATTCTGGCATACCAAAGCTATTCCAAAGCTCTGGGACTTCGTGATAAGAAAATAAAGTAATGCTTTCATTCTTGACCAGACGATCATAGAATGTACGATCAAATCCGATGCAATAGTCGAGTTTGCGAACTCGGTTGTCGTCTGTGCCAGCATTATTTTTTAATACAAGAATATCCTCAATATCATGATGGAACCAAGCCATGTTTACTGTTGCAGATCCACCGCGAATACCATTTTGATGACAAGACTTAACGGTAGATTCAAACATCTTTAAAAAGGGAACAGGTCCAGTATGGCTAACCATGCCGCCCTTAACAGGTGCATTAACTGCACGGAGACGACTTGCGTTAATACCGATACCGTAACGATTTGCGGTAGCAAATCCAATGGCGCTATTATTCGCAAAGATAGAGTCAAGAGAATCGTCTACACTAAACAAAGCGCAAGACGCATAAGATTTGAGGGTAGTTCTCACTCCAGCCATAATAGGAGTGGGCAAATTAATTTTGTGCTGGCTAAAATAATTATAAGCCTTCTTGATATAGTTGGTCCGCTCTCCCTTATAGTCCTTAAATAAGGTCATTGCAATGAGCATATAAGCAAATTGCGGGGTTTCATAAAGCTTCTTATTAGTTCTATTCTGAACTAGATACTTTTCGCAAAGCTGCTTAATACCAGCGTATGTGAAATTAAAATCACGATCATGACGAAGGCATTCATCAAACTTATGGAATTCACGATCATCATACCATTCAAGAATGGCGGGATCATAAACTTTATTTTTAATATTATCTTTTACGAAATCAATAAGTTTTGGGGCATTCTTGCCTCCCCAAACTTCTTTACGCAACTGGTAATTTAAAAGACGAGAAGCAACATACTGATACTGAGGCTTTTCTTCGGAAATGAGTCCAGCCGCAGCTTCAATTAATGTGTTGTGGATATCTTTAGAGGATATTCCATCAAAGAAAGAAAGGTTCGCATTCATCGCGACTTCCTCAAAAGAGGTATCGTGAATTCCAGTGCAAGCCCATTCTAAAACTTTGTTAATTTTATCGGCGTCGAACTTTTCAATTTCTCCGCTTCTCTTCTTAACAGTCATTAATTTTTTCATAAAAAGTAAAATAGGGTAAAAGATATTACATATCAAACAGGAACTGCCAAACTAAAAAGTTTGGACAAACGATTATTCGTAGTTCTTTACAAAAGAAAGTGTATCTAGGCGAAATCCGTTAGCCATATAAAACCCTTGAAGTCTCGGATCTCCGCCATTACACATGTAGTTCATGGACAAAAAGTCAATCTTTTTTTCGACAATAATTTTCTCAACTTCTTGTAGAACTCTAAATCCTCCAAACATAGTTGGATGGGTTGAAACCCATACAATCTCATTCAATCCTGTTTTGCCGCAACTCCAATCTTTCGATATAATTCCAGCAAACAAAGACACAGGCTGATCTTTGTCGAAGTAACAAACTATTACCGCATCATTTTTAAATACTAATAAAAGCTGAATGAGCTGATTCTCTAAGTGGTCAAGATCCCAACGACCAGCTACATGACCTTGCTTATCAAGAATTTTTTTAAGCCCCTTGCTATCCTTCATTTTTTGAAGGATAGGCTTGAGGGCTAAAGTACTTATAATTCTTTTGACCATTACTTAATAAACTTCAGTAATGCGCGAGCTTCTTTAGCTGGAATATCTGACCATGTTTTCCAATTTGCAGCATCTTCATTTTGATAAGACTCTGCCTTCCAAAGCTCTCGTAACCAAGATTTAAAATCGCTAAATCCACCGCCGATATTTTCGGTAAACTTCTTGGAAAGAATCCCTTGCGGAGAAATGTCGGCAGATCCGTCTATTGAAGAAGATGCTGCTTTAGCTCCATTTCCTTTCGCAATTTCATCTTCTCCAACAATATGAATGCCTAGATAGTTTCTCACGGTACGCACAAACGCGCGATTTGCAGCGATAGTTTCAAGAAACTTTTGACCAAAGCCATCTGTATTTTCAAAAGTTGCATTTGCAACATCCATAGACGAGATAGAATTCCAATCATCTTCAATTGAATTAACGTTTGTTTCGAAATTGCTGATCCAATCAATAGTGCAAGATGCGACTACATAATCTCTTTCGAGCTTAGGAAATTGGAAAAGGACTCGGGAATATCCACGCAACTTTGCAACCTCTTTGATTCCTCCAAGCTTAATTAAAAGCTGCTCGTCTCGCAGATCAGTAGCTGATTCTGGAACTGGTTGGTTCCTACGATTGAACCAATCCTTATTTGGATAAAGATGAGCGGGATTAACCATTGCGCGCCAATTGACGGTGCCATCTTTATTAAAGATATAATTTACTCCATTGAGAAGCCCGCGTTCATCGCGAACTGTTGGTTTGGTAGTTTGTGTTTTTTCGCTCATCTTTTAAAAAATAGAAGTGTGGAGACTCTTTCCAGAAGTCTGGATCATCGACTATTTTTGAGTACTTGTCAAGCTTTGGTAGATCTTTTTTCCAGAAAAATTCACAAGCATAAATTTTACCATTAGAAATAAAAACCTTTTCAGAGGAAAAGAGGCACGCTTCATTTATTTCGTCAATATTTTTAATATCTTCTTTAACGAAAGCCATTTCCTTTTCTAAGGAGAAATCAAAAAACCTTTCTGCTAATTCGCCCCATTTCTCATTATCTTTGGCAAAAAGAGAAATTTTAATTCCTAAAGACTTTAGCTCCTCCAAATATTCAATAGTAATTCTTTCGCTAGCTTCTATTGTGATCGCTTGAATTTTATTTTTAATCTTATTGATGCATGGAATAGATATTTCTTTATCAGTAATAATATTTAAATGAGAAATTTTTGAGATTATCTCTAATATTTTTTCATCAAAATGCAAATCCATTCTAATGTTGCAAAGTTTATTTTTAATAAAGGACGGAAACCGAGGTTCATTTGGGACGATTTCTATAACTGAATCATGATAGTGCTTGCCGAAATGTAACGTTTTAACTTTATTTAAATCATTTATTACGCCAAGCTGATCTAAAACATTTTTAGCAATAATTTCTGGCTTTATTGTATTAATTTTTTTATTTTTCTCCATCAAAGAAAAAGATGGCTTGCCATATTTTTGCCAATCAACTTCAATTATAGACTTATTTTTTTTGTCGCCCCAAATTGGATAGCAATTCTGAGCGTAACAATACGAATATAAAGAAACTATTTTTTTATTGTAGAACCCAGCTAAATGAGTGGATAAACTGTCTACGCCAAGATACAAAGAAGAATTTTTGATTATGTAGGCTAATTGACGTATAGAAGTCTTTCCACGAAGATCTTCGTCAACTCCTTCAACAGTTTGATCTGAAGGGAGTCCAACATGAACAATTTTATAATCAGAACAGTATTCACGAATAAAAGAAAATACTTTATCCCAATAATCATATTGCCTTGAATTGCCTTTACCGCTGGTTTGAAATACAACGTATTTGTCTAGAACCATTGGATAATACTGCTCTAAAATAAACGGCTTATCAATTTTTACCCCACAAGATAGGGCATAGCGATCAAGAAGATGCATGTTAATTTCTAGTATTTAATTGTATTAAATCTTTTCCGTTGTGTTGATAATCAAACATTTTTTGCGTTCCTAAATGTGGGAAAAACGCTATATCAAAATAGCCTTTATGTTCTCCATGACCTTCCATAGTTAATAGATTTTCCATTTGTGGGCTATAAAGCAAAACTTTATGAATATGAGGATTACCGTCAAGAATATTAATGTACTCTGGTTTAGTTGAAAAATATATATTATAATTAGGGTACAAATTTTTAATCGAAGGCAGTAAAGAAGTAGACATAAAAACATCACCAGCGCTTTCTGGCATCATAAACAATATTCTTCTCCCTTCGTCATCTTTGTTTAAAAGATCGCCCAGTTCTATCTTGTTATTTTCTGCATTCTCTTTTCTAGCTACGTGCTTAAAGTACTCAAGAATTTCTTCTCTTTTTCTGCCGCCGCTTAAAGCTCCGAGCCAAGATTTGACGCCTTCATCTCTGATATCAACACTCATCTTCAAAATATTTTTATATAAATCAATAATCCATTCTGTATCGGATTGGTCGTTGCTTGGAGTATAATTAGGGTCTCTCTTTTCAAAAACTGGAGCTTCAAAATTCCATTGAATAGGTTCTGAGCTATCAATAATAGCTTCAAGTTGTTTGCCAATTACTTCAACAGACAAATTATCAATAACGAATTTTTTTGCACGCTGCCCCATCTCTTTTCTTTTTTCTTTGGGCATTCTATATACTCGTTCCAACTTGTCCGCAATAGATTCTGGCAAAGTAGTAGCTTTAATAAAGTTTGTGCCAGGTTCAAAGTATGGCTTCCAGTTTAAAGGCATACCGCCGCTTTCATCGGTGCAGAAATCTTCTCCACAAGAATAATTTGTAACAAGAGTAATAAGCTCGGTCATTTTAGCTTCTGTAACAGGTATCTCTTGTCCTCCGCTTGTAAATGGATGGCAGTAAACATCCATTAAATTATAGATTTCATTCAACTGGGCTTCGTTGACTCCATTATTAATGTTCGTCGTTTCTACTGAACCTAGCTCTCCACAAAATCTACATTTAATTTTCTGCCCCTCAAATGGTTTAACTTCAAATTGCTTGCACTTTTTGCAAAAATATGTGGTGAGAATATCTTCGTTTTTTAAACCATTATCTTTAATTAATTTAACAATATCCCATCCTTCTGACCAATGAGTATGCAGAAGCAGCTTTGCTTTGACATTAGGGTTTTTATCTTTAAAGATTTTGAATCCTTGCAATAAATTAGGAACGCTTTTTCTAAGTTGATTTCTAAAAACAAATCCAATAATAAACTCATCAGACAGGCCAAATTCTTTTCTCAAAAGTGTTCTTTGCTCATCTTTAAGTCTAAAAAAAGAATTTATCTCTGTAGCGCCTCTTAAAGTTTTGATTAAACCTTTTGGGTAACCAAGTCTTTCAACTTCTCTAGAAGCAAATGAAGCCCAAGCATAATAGTGATTTACTTTAGGTATGATTTTAAGAGCCTCTTCGTACAAAGGAACAGAATCTAAAGTAGTCCAAATCATACAATTCTTGTTCCACCATTTCTTTTCTACTAATGGAGTTAGCGCCCAAATATCCTCCACTCCAATATAGAAATCTGGTTTTACTTCTCTAATTAAAGAATCTATCTCCATTAATCCATAAGCCGCAATCCTAACTTTTCCTTGGTCTTGATTAATTGAGTTAAGAATTTCTTGTTTTGGTAGTGTTCCATAGGCTTTCCAAGGCAAAGACTCCAAGCACTCTTCTTCTTTTAATTTGGCATTTGAAAATTCAACAATATTGTATTTGCCCGTTTTATAAAGATAGCGAAGAATGTTTTTGGCATTTTTGCCAAATCCAGTAAACATCCTGCTATAATTGCTATGGAAAACTACAGTTTTTTTCATTCTGAAACTTCAAAACTTTTACGAAGATAATTCTCCATGTATTGAGCAACAAGCTCCGCTTCTCCAAGTTCGAAGCCAATCAAAAAAGATTGCTCGCCCTTCTTGATTGAAAAAGAAAAAGCATTATCTCCATTCTTCTTTTGATAGGGTCCAAACATAATTGATGTCGTTGACCCTTGATAAGCGTGAACAGTAGAAAATTTAGCCGATTGTCTAACGGCGCGGATCATGGATGCAGCCTCTACTTGATTCAACTTCAGCGCAGCAGTTTTTTCTGGGTTTTTTGCATTTTCTGAAAACGATCCTTTTTTGGTTTCATCATTCCAGCCAGCTTGTTTTACAAAACTGACATAAAGATCTGGTCCCTCTCCTTTGGTTTGATCTTTGTCTTTATACGATACATTGAATGACAATGCCGTTCCCGTGTTAGATTTATTTGGTTTATAAAAGTTAAGGCGCATGTTAGTTAAAATTATAAGTTTAACACGATAGAATTAAAGAAAAATAGACAAAAAAAGCGCACCTTTAAGTGCGCTTTTAAGTTTACTTTATCTAATCGTTAGACTCGTAACTTCACTAGACAAATACCCGCTTCTATTTGAGACATCAACTTTATAATTACCAGAGTCAGAAAGTTTGGCGTTTTCTATTTTTAAACTAGCTTGAGTTTTTCCAAAAAGAGGTATCCCATTTTTATACCAAATAAAAGTAAGCGGCGGTGATGCAGATGGGTCTACTTTTGCTTTTATAACAATATCATCGCCAACATAAGCATCTAATTCTACACTATACAGGTCTCCTTCTAAAAGCCAAAAATTATTCTTAACTTTCGTAAGAGTCCATTGTGACCCCATAGATTTAGTTCTAAAAGCGTTATCTGGATTTAAAATAACAACTCCAGGTCTTGCATCTATTAAAATAGTACCATCAGTTAAACTGCTGCCATAAATAATGGCACCACTTTTAAAAATTTCTTTTATCTCATATGGAACGACTATCTTAGCAATACTATTCGCTCTGGATACTACATTTAATAATGTTTGTTGATCTCTAAAAGATAATACATACTCTTTATCAACAAAAACTGTTTTGACGCTTGTTATTTGAGAGTAGCAGGTTGAAGCTACAAACATTACCGCTGTTATTAAAAACAGCTTCATTTTATCCCTTAGTAATTATAATCTTAACGTTAGAAGGAGCTACGGGAACAATAACAACTAAAGTAGCATTATTACTGTCGCTTGATCCAATTGTGTTAGATGCAACAACTTTATAAGTTCCAGCGTCTGTTGTTTGGATGCTATTAAAAACTATCGATGTGCCTGTTGCAACTTGAACATTATTTTTGAACCAAGTATAAGTAATCGGCGCAGTTCCATCAGCAGTTACACTTAGTGTTACTCTGGTATTTGTGAATACTGTTTCAGATACGTCGGGATTCGGAGGAGTCTGGGCGCTAAGTCCAAACGAGAATGCAATTAAAAACAAGACCGAGAATAATAATTTCTTCATATATATCCGTTTACACAAAAGCCCACGTTTTACCGTGGGCTTCGAACTAAGTACTTTTACTTAGATTAATCTCTACTTGGCCACATTCCTTGAGTGCAAATAATTTGTCTTGGCAAGCCAAGCTCTGCCCAATCAACTTTTCTCCCGTCTTTGGTGGGACGAAGATCAGGAATTTTAAATGTCGATCTGCCATCTCCTCCGTACATTGTACCAAGAATGGCAAAAAGTGCTTGATTGTCTCTGATTTGAAGCTCTCTACCATCACAGTTCATGTAATAGCGTGGAGCGAAATTTCCAGCAAACGTGGAAATTGAACCTATGCAGTCGTCTCCTTGTGTCATATCTAATAATAATTTAAGTTTTTTAATATACTTACTCTATGATAACTCTTGAAACATCATTTTCATCCCATTTTGTTTCGTTCATAGAGCCTTCGTTCTTCTTCTTTTTGCGGCTAAATTGAGAATAGCAAATCGCCGCTCTTTGTTTTTGATTTGGATATTCCTTCAGCATAGTATCTGAAGACATACAGGATGCAATAAAGTCATCCTCTTCTTGATTTTTTTTAGGTGTTGGTAATGGCATAATTATTTTTTAGTTGATATTGAAGTTGATCCTTTTTGTACGGTTACTTTTTCTCCATCAACCGTAACGCTCATTGGTTCTCTAGACTCTTCTAGATTTTTAATTAAAGAATTGATAATAGAAATTTCTGGTTTTTCTTCTTTTTCTTTAGAAGATGTGATGCCAGCTAACATTGTTATAAGGGCCATTGCTGCGGTAGAAACTAATCCTATAACAGCAGGAAGTGATTCTTTTGGCAGGAAGGCGCTAGATAAAACTCCAACAATAACCAATATAACTATACAAGGAATAGCTACTTTGCCGATAAATTTGGACGCTACATCTTTAGCCGAAGATTGAGCTTCTATTTTTTTAAGTTCTATTTCTGACTTAGCTTTAAGAACATCAACATGTTCTTCTAGTTCTTTTTCGTTTAATATCATGGCGCTTGTGGTTGTATGTATATTTACACCATAGATAATAAAAAACCCCCGATTTCTCGGGGGTTTAGGTTAGCGGGAGCTTGTGTATCTTGTGCCTTGAAAGGTAACGGCCTTAACCTGATTCTTTGCGAATCGACGATTGCGGCCAGCATTACGATCCTCTACCGTGATCATTGTAGAGCCAAAGTTTACAAGACGAGCATTGATTACCTCATGAGAGGTCTCAAGACCGAAAAAACGACCAGCTGTACGGCTAATCGTGTTGAGCGCGCGATTTGAATTAGTGTTATTCATATTTATGATTTCCACAAATAATAGAAGTCTCTGATTAATTTGTCAAGCTGTTTTTCGACAAAAAGTTTATCAAAAATTTTATTGTAAAAAAACTCTGACTTGTTAATCCAATATTTTAGTTTAGGTGGATTTCTCAAACCAAAAGTAATATATTCGGAAGTGATTTTTGAATTGAAGTAAGCAAAGTTAAATAAATTTGAGACATCTTTATTAAGCAATAATTTATCATATGTATTCTTAGGTAAGGTCTGACAAATTTCTTCAAAGGTTTGATTTGAACAATTCAAAGTTTCTTTAGCTAGCAAAATATCTAAGTATATATTTGCATTAGCGGAGTACTCAAAATTAATAAATTTAATATCAGTGCCAGTGTAGATTATGTTTTCTGGACATAAATCAAAATGGCACAATCCACAATCTTGTGGATCTGGCTTATACATTTTTTTAAATACCATCTTGGCCGTAGAAAAAAGCTGAATTACTGGATACTTTTTTGCAACCATCATTGCTTCTCTAGGTAAAAAAGAATCAAATATTTTAATCGTTTGATCTTCCTCTTTTGTCTTAATAGAGTGCATTCGTTTTAAATCTCGCAAGAAAGTATCTTGAAGCTTTAACTTACGATTTAAAGGATAATTAGATATATCCGACAAAAACATTCCTTTCGGCACTTCAAAACAAAGAAATTTAAATTCATCAGAATCATTTGACGAACAAATTATTTTAGGATGAAAATCGTAGTTATTTTTCGAAAGCAGATCCCAAGAATTGGGAGTATCGGGAGATAAATTTACTTTTAATAAAAATGGCCTATCATTACCTGCGATTAAATAACAATCGTAAATAGGATGAACTTCGTACTTCTTGCATAGACGAATTTCATGCCCAACTTTATTCTCTATAATTCTTTTTGTAGAAGACAAAAACTCTTCTTCTATAGGAAGAATGTCAACTTCATTTTTTACAGACTGCAAGTAATTTCTTTGTTTTTCCATTTAATTTTAATTCGTTATTTTCAACGAATACCTTTATTGAATTATAATTATTGGAACAAAGAATATCAACAATCTTAGTCTTTATTTCGTTTTCTACAAAAAATACAATCTTTCTGGCACCTGTTTGCGAACTTCTCGTTTGATTTAAAATAAATTCATACACTTCTTTAGAGAAGGTAACGGAAGTCCCTTTGCTTTTTAAAGATTCTTTTATTTGATTAAGTTCAACATCAATTATCTTATTCAGAGAATCGTCCGAAAGTTGATCGAATATAATTATGTCATTAAGTCGAGCCAAGAATTCTGGTTTGAAAAACTTTTTAAGATTATCCATCACGATGTCTTTTTGTGGAGCGGGGTTGGACACCGCACCAAACCCAATTCTTTTATTGTCGGCAAATTGAAATCCGACATTGCCGGTCATTATGATGATAGAATTTTTAAAGTTTAATTTATTACCAGTGGAATCAGTTACTTGTCCGCTATCCATGATCTGCAAAAGAATATTTATTACGTCTGGATGAGCCTTCTCTATTTCATCAAACAAGAATACTGAAGACGGGTGTTTATCGAGATGAGTCCAAAGAACATTCGCTGAACCGTAACCAACATAACCTGGAGGAGATCCTATTAATTTAGAAACAGAATGTGGCTCCATAAACTCTGACATATCTATAACGCAAAGATTGTCTTCGTTGCCAAATGCTTGTTTAGCTAAAGTTCTAGCTAAATGAGTTTTACCGGAACCAGTTGGGCCAATAAACATGAAATTCCCAAGCGGTCTATTCGATTTAGAAAGCCCAAAAGAACTGCGTAAAACACAGTCAGAAATCTTTTTTAAAGCTTCGTCTTGGCCGAAGATATGCTTTTTTAAATTAGGCAAGATGTTTTTTATTCCATCGTTGTTAGATTCTACATCTATAATTTTACCAATTTTATCTGACAAAGCAGCATAAACATCTTTGGTTTTTACTTTAAACACTTTACCTTTTACTGACTCAACCCACTCATCGTATTTCAATTCGTAATCTTCAATTATTTTAGGCAAATGATTTTCTTTAACATCATCTGGCGCAAATTTCTCAAATTGAATAATTAGCCTTTCTGTGTTTTTGATATCATTTGGACGAGAGAAGCAGCGAATTTTAACTTTAGCGCCAACTTGATCCATTAAATCAATCGCCTTATCTGGAAATCTTTTCGACGGCATGTACTTGTCGCACAAAGAAATAACTTCATTGATGACCGCATCGGAATACTGAACCATGTGAAACTTTTCGTAAAATCCTTTTAAGGACTTTAGAATTTTAAATGTTTCTTCTTTGCTCGGTTCTTTTATGAAAACTGATTCAAATCTACGATTCATCGCCCCGTCTTTTACAAAGATATTCTCATACTCTTTTTGAGTAGTCGCTGCGATAAAAGACATATCTTCGGAAGTAAGATAGGGCTTTAAAATATTAGCTGCGTCCATTGATCCAGCATCGTTGCCCATACCTATGACATTATGAATTTCATCAACAAACACGATAGTGTTTTTCATGTTCTTCAACTCGTTCATGACCTTTACTAAACGTTCTTCAAACTCTCCGCGTAATTTTGTACCAGCAATTAAAGCAGATAAATTAAGACTGATGATTTTTTTATTAAGCAAAAATTCTGTACAATTACAAGATACAATATTATTAGCGAGCAAACCAACAACAGCACTTTTGCCGACACCGGGTTCACCTATGAGAATGACATTTCTTTTTTGCTTTCTGCAAAGAATTTCTGAAATTTGAGCTACTTCTTTTTCCCTAAAGAAGATATTCTCAAAATCTCCTTGCATAGCAAGTTCATTAAAATCAGTATAATATGCCGAGGTCTGATTGTCGGATTGACCTTGATTCTTTTGATTTATTGGTCTTTTGACCGGATTAGATAGCATCTTGCATTCTTTTTCTACCTTATCCGCCAAGAATGCAACGTCAACTCCGTTATTTTTAAAGAACTTTTTGACGCTAGATGAATGACGTAAAATTGATAAAAATAAATGCTCTACTCCTGTATAGTTTTGCTTAAACGAGCTAGATATCTTATAAGATTCATTTATAATTAATGTAGCGCTTGCGCTATAAGGAATATTTTTTCCAGAAATCTTTTTCTTGCCAGACGGTAATATTTTAGAAAGAGCAAGGATAACATCCTTAACCTCAATAGATAATGATTGAAATACAAGATTAACAATCATTGAATCGGAAAACAAAACTGAATGCAGCAGAAAATCGTCAGTAATTTCTGGAAAATTATTTTCTGCACAACGCTCTCTAGCAACGTCTAAAGCTCGTTTTACTTTTGGAGTAAAGTTTACGTCTTGCACTGTATTCATTTTACACTTAACTTTCGATCTGAGATAACTTTGTGTATATCTTTTCTGTGAGGATTGTCAAGCCATTTAGAAAGATTGAATCATCGGCCTTTGAGCCATAGAGGACAACGATATCGTCTTCTTTAGGAGTCTTGCCTCCACCCTCGTAATATTGGGTAAACTTATCGTCCCTGCCTCCATCAGTTAAACGGCAAGTCATTTGACCATACTCATCAGAAATTTTAACTAATAAATATGGACGACCAGCGCGGCTGACCTTTTTACGAGCCTCTTTAACTATACCAACCATCTTTACGTTTTGGCGCAAATCAACCTGAGAAACCTCATAAGTATTGTGAAGCCTGTCTTCTCCATCATTAAAAACTTCTTTTAATTTGTGGGTATAGCTATATCCGAGAAGACGTTTTTCAAAAAACCAGTTAGCGAACTTCTCATATTTTTTATTCATATCATAGATCTTCTTATAAGGTTCGTACTTATTTTTAAATGTTTCAAAACGGCTTTCTTTCATAAACGGCTTACCATCATCTCCAACAGATTTATTTTTAACCAAATCAGCAATAGTATTTAGTACATCATGGTCATATTTGGGAGCAACAAGTTTAACGTTACGCTTTTCTCTATCTGTTAAAACATTGTACGTCTGAGCTTCAAGTACAAGACGGCAGCGCTTTTCGCTGAAGCTAGAAAGAGTACCTGCTTGAATCAAAGATGATAAAACGCCAATATTCACACCAGCTTCTTTAGCTCCATCAAAGCAATCGATCTTGTTTGCAAATTCTTCTTGTCTAAACTCAAGCAAATGAGTTAGTACTTTATCAGATACTCCTTTAATGGCATTTAAGCCAAATCGGATATTGTCGCCTTCGATTTCAAAATCAGCTTTTGACTTGGAAAGATCTGGCGGCAAAAGCCTGATGTTAAAGAATGAAAGCTCTTGTGAGATTGCTTCAATTTCTTCATGCGGATTTGGCTCATGCTTTGAAGATCTTAGTAAAGCCAAAAAGAATTCTTTTGGATGATTAAATTTAAGATAAGTAGTTAAAGCAGAAAGAGTAGCATAAGAAACGGCGTGAGATGCATTGAAAGAATAATTCGCACTATCTTCTGCAACTTTCCATAGAACATCAGCAACTGCTGCTTCTAGGTTATTAGAAGCGACTTTTTCTCTGATTTTCTGCTGCCAAGCTGGCATCTCGCTGACTTTCTTTTTGCCAACAATACGACGTACAGTCTCAGCTTCATCAAGAGTAAATCCAACCTTAACGATCATCTTCATCAATTGTTCTTGGAAGATTGGAATGCCTCCAGTAACGCCAAGAATGTCATCAAAGAAAGGATGTACCGATTGGAATTGACCAGTGGCAACATATCTTGCGTATTGATCTAGGAAGTCTAAAGCACCGGGACGAGCAAGCGAAAGAACGCACGCTAGTTCAAGCATGTTTCTTGGCTTCACCTTTTTGCAAACATGAAAATTTGTGTTGGCTTCGATTTGGAATAGGCCCTTGGGATTAGATAGGTCTTGTAAGAATTTATATGTAGACGAGTTATCGAAATCAAGATTCTTGAAATCTAAGCCAAGTCTTTGGCAGGTATCATAAACAACAGTCAAAGTTCTCAGCCCAAGGATATCGAACTTAACGGTAATTTCTGACACGTTGTTCATATCGTAGGCAGAAACGATCTCGCCATCGCCTGTCTTTTGCAATGGCATAATATCTTCATTGTTATAATATGAAATAGAAATACCAGATGGATGAACTCCAGTATTCTTATTCAGTCCCTCAATCTTCTTGGCTATCTTATAAATCTTTGGATTCTTGTCGCAAAAAGCTTTGAACTGCTCGCTCTCTTCGTAAGCGTCTTTCAAAGCAAACACCTTGCCGAATTGCTTAGGGATAATATCGCTGACAGCATTAACTTCGTCCTCCGACATCTCTCCCACAATCTTACCGCACTCTTTAATACACAGTTTACCAGTAAGAGTATTCATGGTAAGAATCTTACAAGTCTTACCGGCGTACTTCGTTTTAATATAATTAATAACGTCCTGACGCTTTGAGAATTCAATGTCATTATCAACGTCAGGCATCAACGATCCGTCAAGGTAGGTTATGCCATCTACAACAATTTTTTTGGCGCGACTCTTTGAAACGAATCGCTCAAAGAACAATCCGTTTTTAATTGGATCTACATTGGTGACACCAATTAGAAAAAGAACCAAAGAGCCAGCCGCAGAACCACGCCCGTAACCAGTAGGAATATTATGCTCATGAGCATAATTAAGAATGTCCCAGTTAAGCAGAACGTAATCAACGAAACCAAGTTCTTCAAAGATTGCCAGTTCATATTTTGCTCGTTCATAATAGTCTTTTTTGTTAGATAATTTGTCTATGCCTTTTGTTCTGACCGCCTTCAAACAAAGTTGGCGCAAAAACTCGACGTTTGAAACTGAGGGATCGATGCCAAGCTGTTCATAATATCTAGCATCAATTTTAATCTCTGGAAGGCGAACTCCAGGAGGAACAGGATGTTCGTATTTTTGAAAAGAGTTTAATAAATTATTCATACGTCAACCTGCATAATTAACTTACGGAAAATTTTGTAGTTCATTTGGATATCGTACAAAGCATCGTGTAGCTTTGAGGGATCATGATCAATTCCAAATTGCTTGAGCAAAAACCCCTGACTTGTTTTTAGACCTTTCTCTCTATGATTCATGAGTTTCATTTGCCATGAGAGTAGATCTCCAGACGGCTTTATGTCCTTGAATAGTGCCGTAGCTAAAGCTTTGGTGTCAAGCATCCTGTTGATAAAACTCCAATCGTTTTGGATGCTTATGCCACGCATCATTGTATTTAAAATATAAATATCATAACCGAGTACATTCTGCCCAACAAGAATGTTATTATCATCATAAAGATAACTAGCAAATTTCTTCCATACCTCAATTGGCGGCTTTGCTCTGGAGATATATTTTTCTTTATTGAAGCCTGTTATCCTAGCCGCGTCTTCAGACACGTTAAGATCGTCGTAGAATACGAATTCGTCATGCTCTTCTAAGATATCTTCACCTTTACATACTATCCAAGATAATTGCCAAGGGCGAGAATCAGTCAAAGACAAACCCTCCGTTTCGGTATCAAATACCACGAACTTTTGATTAATTTTTTGTTTTAAAAGATTGTTCATGACGACTCCTTCCAAGATTGGAAGCAAAATTCTTTACTACCACAGCCACCAAGTTCTGGCGCAGATAAGCTTTGATTCTTGCCCATATTTCTGTTACAAGCTATTTTATATGTAACCCAAGCTGGAAAGTCTTCGCGATTTTTGTAATAGATTGATTTAGCCTCTACAACTTTTTCTTTAAATCTTGATTTAAGAAATTCGCCAGTAATCTTATCAAATGGAAGTTTATTATCTTCCGTAAAGTAAATCACATCTTCATTATCTAAAAAGTCTGGCATACAATTTGAAAATGTATATTTATTCTTCCAGATGTAAGAATCATAAAACGGTACGGCAATTAAAATATTATCTGTCAAGCGTTGAACTAGATCATCGTTAGAAATAACTGATTCTTTTTCTGTATTTGCAAAAGTATAAATTTTATTGATATCTTTAAATCCAGAATCATTTAAAGCAAATAAAATTAGTCTATGAGTGGATGAATCGGCTGACTCATAACTATTGCAAACTTGAATCCGTAGTCCAAACTTTAATTGGATATTATGTTTTTGACAATTTTTAAAAGCAGTCAAAAAGCCAGTCAAAGAATCTTCTACCAAATAGATCTCTTTGAGGCTGTTTTCAAGCGCAATCGAAATAATGCTATCGGGACCATCTTGCTTTTGCTTCTCTGCTTCGTTCAGCGTGAGTATGCTTCTCCCAAATGAGAAGTGCGACTTGAATAGTGGGATCATACCACTATCCTAGCAGGTCCGTCTAGGATGTCAAGTGCTTTGGGCATCCAAGATAGTTTTCTTTCGTAACCTTCTCATCTTGCTTGGCAATTTTAAATGCCTCGCCCATGTCTTCTTCCAAGAAAGTTTTAATTATTTTATTATCTTTATCTCTCAAAGCATAGTAATTAAATCCAAATTTGTATGGGCAATGCCACATTGGATTACCGTCTTTCTTTAACTGTCCTTTGTGCTTTGCAAAGCCACAGGCCAGTTTGCCGCTAAATGAACCATCTGAAGGCATCGGTTTGTCGGCTGCAAAATTAGAATAGGCATCGGGTTCAGAAAAGTTATCTATAACTTTTTGAACTTCGGTTAAATGATTTTCAAACTCACTAAGCTCACTTTTGGTTGGTGGTTTCATTTTTAATAAACCGCCATTCTTAGTTTTGTCTTTAAGATCAAATTTAAGAAATAAAAATTCCATTGAAGCTTTGTGCTTTGGATCAAGCTTCTTAGATGCAAGAGTATAAATCATATGCTGCATATTGTCTTCTGCATCCTTGCCCGCAAATACGGCTTTGCTAGTTTTATAGTCTCTTACTACCGAAGTACCGTCATCGTAAATAAATTGGCGGTCAATAAATCCTTTAATCCTATATTTTTTATCTTTTTTATCTACTGTTATATCGAAGTCTCTTTCTTGCAAATCCTGCACAGGCAACCTTTCTGCATCACCCCAAAAGTCATATTTTAGGGCAGTCAAAGTCATTTCTTTAATCAGTTCAATATTGTCTGGATCAGAAACTTTAAGCTTTCTGGCGTGCTTCAACGAGAGCTTTTTAATAGACTTAATTGTAAAAATATCGCCAGCATCTAAAATAGAATCAACATATGGTTTTCTTTTTTTCTTCGCCAAACACTCAAGGACAAGATGGACAACATTACCTCTGCTCGCTCCTTCGTTTGACTTCTCGGGAAGCTTTAAAATGTAATTGCACCAATACGACCAACTACACTTCTCTAGTGTCTTGATTCGGCTTGCAGAAAGCGCAACATGTTTAATCTCAGGCTGTGTCATTTAGAATTTTTTCAGCCCTTTTGATAAGACTGTCGGGAAATTTATTGGCAACTGCAATCTCATGAATTTTCTTAATTTGAGCTTCCATGTTTATTGTCTTTGAATTCCATTCGTCAAAAATATTGTCTTCGCCTTCAAATGTCGCAAGGTGCATGTCAAAGAAATCGTTTTTAAGTGGCAGTTTAATTTGGAGCTTTGAATAATCAAAGATCGAAGAAAGCTGAAGAAATGTTTTGCAAGCAGAGATGAGACCGTGATTAGTCTCCCCATTAGAATCATTATTTGAAGCGATAATAATTTTATCAGGGTCCAGCGCAACAAGGGCAGAAGAAAGCTTGGACGAAATGCCGAGTCCAAAAGTAACTACATTATTTTTATATCCATGTTCGAACAATGCCATACTGTCGCCAACGCTTTCGACAATGATAACGGATCGCCGCTTTTCAATTTCTTCTTTGACTTCGTAAACATTATTTCGTTTTAAATTGGCTGGATAAACCCAATCTGCTCTTTTGCCCACATGTTTCCATTTTGGAAATTCAGAATCTTTTTCCCAGAAAACGGCTCGACCAGAAAATCCGTGAATTTGCCCAAATTGATTATAGATTGGAAACACTATTCTTCTGAACAATTGGCCAGATGTAGCATAACCGCATTTATAAAAATCCAACGTATCTTTGCTAATCTTTTTCTTTAAATAAAAATCAAGATGAGGCAAAAGATTTTCTAAAATAGATTCTGGATAAATTTTTTCCATCTCAATTTTTTCTTTATTTTGTACATGGATAATATTTTGAGCGTCAAATTTTACATACTTATTTACGATATAAGAATCTTTTGTGTCTAAAGTTAATTCAACAAGTCTTTGGAATGGATAACTTTTTGAACTCCCTGCCGCAAAATCAGTCCACACTCCACTATTCTTATATATTTTTAATGCGGTAGAGTTATCTCCACCACGATACAAGGCTGTAGTCCTCCAATAGCTACCGTAGTCTTTAAGCTGATAACCTAAAGACTCAAGAGAGCTTTTGAGAACAACTGGATCAATTGAAACTTGGGACATTATCGTCTTCACCAGAATTTTGTAGGGTTGTGGCGTTAGTATCCGCCTGATTTACGATATCGCGAAGATCGCCGCGCTCTTTAATGTCAAAATTCTCAAACTGAAGGTTAATAAAATTCTTCTTAAGCGTGCCATCTGGCATTCTAACCAATTCAACGGCACCAGCAACATCAGATCCAAGAAAGCGGTTTTTGACAAAGATGAGTTTATGAGAACCAAAGTTTGGCCCCTCTTCTTGTCTTTCGTCGGCTGTCTTGGGTCGCAGAATAGCCATATGAGAGCAATAATGAGTGATTCGATCAGACATCGACACAATCCCCTCATCGTCATTGATCGCGTCAGAATTACGGTTTGTAGTAATGCCGCTACGATTAGATTGAATCGAAGTGAACATTGTAATCATAGGCTTTTGGTCTTGTACGATATCGCGCTGAATGGTCTTTTTAAATTTATTCAACATATCGCCAATGACTTGCCATTCTGGCTTATTACCATCAGCATCAGCAGAGGGCTTGATATAATCAAAGCTAAAGATGAGAGGATTGCCGCGACCAACCTTGGAATAATAAAAACGCTTCAAATTATTAATCATTTGGTCGGTAGTCATGCCGCCAACATTATAATAATAAAATTTAAGCTTCTTAATCTTATCCCAAGTAGAACGAACTCTTTGAACTACATCTTCGCCAGCCTTACGCCAAAGTCCAGTTTCTAGTAAATGCATTGGGACATGGCTTAGAGCGGCACATTGGCGCATGATAACTTCTTCCTTACTCATCTCTCCGTTATCGAAGTGCAAAACAGGAACATCATGCTGCGCTGATACTTTGGTTGTATAGTTTAGCGCCAATAGAGTTTTACCTACACCCGAACGTGCCACGACAACAGTAATGTTACCGGGACGAAGAAGAGATCCATAAATCTTATTAACAGTTGGAAATGGACCCATGAAACCAAATTCAGTAATAGGATTGTTGCCGCGTTCTTCAATGACGGCTTCCATTTCTTCGAAGATGTTAACCGGCTTTTCTTCATTGTTCTCATAAATATTTATAATTTTATTAAATGTAGTATCAGCCTCTTCAACAATTTTTTGATAAGAAGAATCTGGGGCGATCTTCTTCATCTTGTCCGCTACTTCAAGAGCAGATTCATGGATGGCCCTTCTGATAGAATATTTCTTAATTTCCTTGGCGGCAGATATAGCTGTGGTTTTGTTGGTCTTCCTGACCGCCAGAGACCTCAAATAATCAAAAACGTCAATATTATCTTTAAAAGAGATACCAATTTCTTTGATTCTCTGGGCGATAATAATCTCATCGACCTTTTCATTCCCCTCCAAGCATTTACGAATTATATGATAAATCGTCTTGTGAACGATTGTGTCTTCAGAATAAAAATCTGATTCTGAAACAAAATCGCAAATTTCAGAGTAAGTCTCTGGATACTGAATCAGTCCTGCTAGGAACTGCTTCTCTACTTCTAATGAATAAAGCATTATTCGTTGTCGGTTGCTGTAATTTTATCTTCTTCGTCCGATAGCCATTGTCCGATAGCCGTCTTCATACCTAATGAAGTTACGATAGAATCAAATCTCGTATAAATTTGAGGTGTCCCTTTGGGAGAACACACGCAAAGGATAACTCCTTTGTATGAGTCAGCACTACCAGAAATTTCATAAACTTGCTCTACCAGTTCCGTTGGGAATATAAAATCTTTTGGCTCTTCTTTTTGGTCTTTGTTTTTTTTACTCATAGAACGATGCGTTCGAAAAATTCCTTCGACAATATGTCGCTTTCGTATATTTCTACCAGTTCTATGTCGTTTGTCAAGCAGAAGTTCAGCTTTAAATCGTCTCTTTTTAATTGAAGAAGCCAATTTTGACGATTGTTCCCATGAAAATGGGGATTGTAAGTTTGATGCTGTTTGCCTTGAACTTCTATTGCAATTTTTTTATTTGCGTTATAAAAGTCCAAAGAAAGCCGCGAACCAACAATCCGCATCTCTTCGAACACGACATCATGCTTCCAGTATGGCAATAAAAATTGCTTTACTCTCCATTGGAAATTGCTCTTTGATTTAGCCTCCCAATTTATAATATATTTTTTAGCGTTTTTTAATAAACGCTCTTTGCCGCTAAGTGTTTTAAACTTCATTTGATTTTGTGGAAATCATATCCACGAAATACTTGTGTAAGAACGCTACAAGCTTTGTATTTGATTCTATAAATTCAAAAATAGCATTTTCTCCTTGAAATTTATCTGGAGCTTCAAAACCGTTTTCTTTCAATGTAGAAGCAAAATCTTCTGCTATATAATACCAAGCACCAGAACGAGTCACAAGCTCCCAACGCATAAGCATATCGACAATTTCTTTTTCCAACCAGACGGATCGCCCATCGGTTCTGCCATACTTGATTGGATATTGGAATTTCACTTTGCTTTTTTCGTTGGGGCTTTTTTTGATAACCACTTTGCAAAAATGTCCGATAATCGGATTCTTTACTGGGTCGGCTTTTTTAATGGCTGGGTCTTTCAAAATAACATCTCCTTCAAAGCGAGGTTCAAAATCAAAAATAAAATCAGCAAAATGTAAAAGCGCATTTCCTCCGGTAGCTGATGTTTGACGAATCGGCGCGGAACTATAGGGATCAATCTTTACGTCGCTTCTAACTTGAGAGATGAAAATTGCCATATGGCCGCGTTTTTGAAGAGCGATTGACATTCGCTTCATAAAATCAGAAGCAAGAACAGCGCCGCCAGCAACCTTCTTTGACTCCTCAAATGTCTTGTCCAAATCTCCTTTGGTAATAAGACCATCGACAGAATCTAGAATAAACATATATTTATTCTTTTCTTCATTGTGCATAACAAGTTGACGCATCGCATCTACAACAGTCTCGTAAATATTGCACTCAAAAACAAAGCAAGTACCGGCTTCCCATTTCTCTGCGTCAAAAACAAATTTGACTCCAGATCGCTTCATCATTTCTTCGGACAGTCTGCCTTCGGCTTTAATATAAAAGCCCTTTGCTCCATCAACTGTTCTTAGAAAATTTTTCATTACTTCTAGAGCAGCAGAAGTTTTGCCTCCTTCGGTAAAGCCAACAAACCTATGAACGCCAGGTCTCAAACCTCCTCCAGTAAGGAGGTCAAAATTTAATGATCCAGTAGAAACTTTGTAAGATACAAACTCTTCAAAATTATAATGATCTTCTTTCTTATTTTTTAGAAAAGAATTTAAAATAGTCTTTGAGGATGTTACTTCCTGCTTTTCTTCTTGCTCTTTTGCTTTTTTCATGATAAAAATTGTTTAAGTGTTTTTTTGGTTTTAATTTCTGCGTCCTTACCGATCTTTTGTTCTAAAGAAAGATCTTGTTGATGAAGGCGAGTATAGTAATACTCCTTGTAGTCAACGTCAAGTAACTTCTTCTTCCAATCTGCAAAGAAGAATGCCAACGTAGGAACTTTTTTTTCCTGTTGGATTTGCGCGAGAAAATCAATGCTGTACGATTTTTCTAGTCTTTTTAGAAAGACCATCTCTCTTTGCCAAAATCGTTTGTCGGCATTTGCTGGAATTTCAACCAGTGAATCTATAATCTTTTTTCTATTTAGCTTTTCCTTCATGCCCGCAGTTAAGCAGACACTTTTGTCTTTGTCAAGACTTATTGGATGCAGCCGCAGAACCAAAATAAAATCCAGTAACCGCAATCAAACATTCTCTGATTTCTGATGTAATTAAATTACCAGAGATTTCAACGAAAGCTTTATTAGCTGTTTCGTTCCCAATCAAACCCAAGAAGCTGCCTCCACTTGTATAATCGACTTCAAGATACGTTGGGATACCTAAAATCGCCATAACAAATGGAGATACTACAATTGAAAATATTACAGAGATTACGATAAATTGTCTGATTACTTTGCCAACGTCTCCATCTCTCTTTGATGCTTTATCGGCAGATTCATCGCGCTTATCTATCGCTTTCATCATTCTATCAAATCTGGCTCTGCTTTCTTCCGCTTTCGCAGCTATAATGCGGAATATAAAACCTGTTACCGCTCCACCAAATAGACTGATAAGCTCTGTAGGCACATACTATTTTACACCGCAAACGCCTGTATGGTTAATGGGAATTTATTTGTTTCTTTTACTAGCTGTAGCATTTGAGCAGCAATATCTCTTATTTCTTTTTGCGCGTCTGGTTTATTTCTTAAATTTAAAAAATGCGCGAAAGATCGCCAGTTAAACATAACATCAGCAGCAATTTGCGTATTATAAGGTCTAAAAAATCTAGCTGATTCCTTGGCCCTCTTGCGATTAAAACCGTGATTTTGAACTAAATCTTCAATGCACTTATGATACAAGTCAAGACCTTTTTCTGTATAATTAGTTAAAATCTCTTTCCAGCTATCGGGCCAATCCTCTGGAATTAAAAACTCATCTTCTTTGATCTCTTTGTAGCGTGCAGACTCTCCGTTGACAGACACACCAATACGGTGCTTAATGATATGAATATGAGAAGCGATGTCTGTATTTACTAAAAAATGCAAGGAGGATTTTTCAAATGGGGTATGATGACCGTTTTCTGCGAGCATTTTGAGTAGATCGCCCACTCGACCTTTCTTTTCTTCATTAATCTCTCTGCTGGTTGATGTCCAAGCAGAACAAGCGTGAGTAAGGTCGTCGCCATAAATTCCAATTAGTTCAACTTTGTTTGTTCGATTCATTGTAGATTTTATTATAAGCCATTAAGACTTGAGCGTAATAATGGGCATGAAAATCTGGTTTGGCAAGAGTATTTGCGATCTTTTTTTGATGCTCTTTAAAAAATTGAATTTCAGACTGCCAATTTTCACTCCAATTTAAAAAGTTTTCCAATGACTCCTCATCTAAAGTTAGAAAATACTGAGACAAGTCAAAAATATGATAATACCAAGATATTTCGTCTTGATGGGCTGGGGGTTTTACGAAAATACAAAAAGAATTAGAGTGCATAGCCCAAATCAGTCTTTCCCAAGAAGTCGTATTACCATTAACATTTAATATGTATTTATAATTAAGCTGATCTTTAATTGATACGGGTTGATGATAAATAGAAACATCAAAAGGCTGTTCTACAAAATTAGTAATCTTAGCGATGACTTTATCGCTGTTCTTGTATCTCTTGCAAAGGTTAACCCTTTGAACTGATCCATCCTTGTATTTTCTACCAGTATCAGAACCAAAGAATGAAGCTTTATCAAGCTTTTCTTCAAATGGTTTGTCGATAGATTTTAATGAATCGCATATAGATACAGTTCTACCTAAATGAGAATCTGGTATACAGATATGTGGACTTTTTCTTGGACGAGCAAAGCAAAATCTTGTTTCCGTAGCTTCGTTCTCTGGACCGTCATTAAAATTAACTATAAATCTAAAATTTAGATTTTTTAATGAAAAATGATTAACTACTTGAGATGTAAAATTAACAAAGAAATTTAATCTAATATTATCTATATTGGGATTACATCTTTCAAGAGTGAGGGCGTCGTAAGAAAGTAAAAACTGAGCCTCATTTTTGTGAAGCTCAGTCTTTGACGGATCTTTAGGGAGGTTGATGCGCTTTACATCAACCTCGTTAAGCAGACAATATGTTTTGAACGATTCCAATTATGGAGAGGGATTAGTGACCGCCCCAGTAGCGATAATTACTGGTGCTACGCTATTTAGATTGGAAGCTAAACTAAGTCTTCCAAGATCAACATTACCAATTGTATTAACGGTAAGGCCATTAGAAATTGTTCCAGCGTACAAGACAACATTAGAAGATCCAATGAGCGAGACCTTGGTGGCGAGAAGTGATGCTGTAACTGGTGTTTGAAAAATCGATTCTGCTGTTTTAAGACTAACATTTGTGCCACGAATGTTATTCATGTTAATCGCTCCGTTTTCGAATACCGTTACATTTCCTGTAGCTGTAGCGCTAAGGGGTCCAAAACTATGATTTGCCTTAACAATGGCTACGTCTCCAGAAGAGGCGGTGAATGAAGCTGGGCCATAAACAAAGACGCCATCAACGGAATCTACAACAGATTGACCAGAGAATGAAGTGGGCAGGGATGATCTTACATGAACTGCGCCAAGAGTAAGTTTTCCAGCAGCAGTTGCAGAAGAAGCTCCGGTTTCGTTAGTCAGAGAAGAAACAGTAAGAGAAGCTGGTGAGCTAAGGGTTACTGTTCCGTTTGCACTAACCGCAACGGAAGGATTAGAAACTCCAGCAAATCCAAGGCTAACATTCTTTGCAGAAGCGTTTACGTTTGAGCTTGTAAGATTGGGGGCATTAATATCTCCTGTAGCGGTAGTAAAAGAGACTCTGTTCGAATTAATACTACCTCCCGCAACAGTAGCAATAGACCCACTTGTGCTATTAACTGTCAATCCACCATTAACAATAACATTTGAACCAACGGAGCCAATTGTGGTATTACCAGTTGGATTTGTGATTGTAATTGCACCGCTATTGTAAACTGTGCCAGCGCCAGATCCAATGGTCACGTTGCCATCAGCGGAAACATTGATAGATCCAGATGACAAAAGATTGGAAATCGAAATGTCTTTCGTCAAAGCAACAATATTTCCAGAATTTACTGTGGAGCCGATTGAGACAGACCCAGCCGCTGTGCGGATTCCATTCTCGCTAGGCAGCTTGCCGTCGTTAAGAAAAGCAAATTGACCAGCAAATGGACTGTCTACTGTACTGAGCGTAAGTCGGCTTACGTCAATTCTAGATCCATTGCCTAAAATAATTCCATTTGGATTAAGGATATAAACGTTAGCGTTAGACTCAATGGTTCCATTGATTGTAGTGGCGGCTGTGCCATTAACAACGTTAAGCACGCTAGAAGTTGCAGATGGAAGCTTGTAAGAGATGGTGTCTCCAACTGCAATTGTATCCGTTCCACTACCAAAATTATTCCAATTAATTACAGAACGATCAGGGGCAGTAAACGAAAGGTTTGTTCCAGACAGTTGAAATGTCACGCCCGGTGTTGTTTGCATGTTTGTGGGCGCGGTACTTGGGACAGCGAAAATCTTCGCAAAAGCAAGAGCCGCGACAAAAAGCGCATTCTTAATCAGTCGAGAACCATTTCTTGAATTAATATTAGTATTCATATTCTAGGAATCGTAATGTTTTACTTCGATTTGTCAAGTGAGTTTTCTAAATCATTGGAAACCATCTTTTTAACCAGTCTGTAAAAAGAGGTTTTAGGAGACCAGCCTATTTCTTTTCTGGCTTTTGACGAATCTCCAAGCAAGATATCCACTTCTGCTGGTCTAAAAAATTTTGGATTAACAACTACAAGTGGATATTTAAATTGTTTGTGAACGAAGACTTCTCCAACTGTTCCAGATTCTCCAAGCCAAAAACCTTCTATTTCTGCCGCTGCAAAAGCAAGTTCAACAAATTCTTTTACGGTATGAGTTTCGTTAGAAGAAAGAACATAATCCTTTGGTTCGTTTTGATTAAGCATAAGCCAAACGCCCTCTACAAAGTCTTCTGCGTCGCTCCAATCGCGCTTCGCGGAAAGATTCCCTAATTCAATTGGTCTTGGAATTTGATTTGAACCCAAAGATTTTACTATATCCGCTACGCCTTTTGTAATCTTTCTGGTAACAAATTCTTGACCTCTCCTAGTTCCTTCGTGATTAAAAAGCCAACCTTGCACAGCATAAAGACCGTAAGACTCTCTCCAGACTTTTACTATCTGACGAGCAGATGCTTTTGAAGCTCCATATGGGCTTCTGGGTCTTAATGGATGATTTTCATCTTGCGGGACATAGGCTACATCGCCAAATTCTTCTGAAGAACCCGCATTGTAATATTTGCATTTTGGGGCAAACTTTCTGATAGCTTCCAATTGATAAAGAACTCCCATGCAATTTGACTGCATATGCACAACTGGCATTTCCCAACTTGTGCCTACAAAAGAATTTGCCGCGAAATTAATAAAATAATCTGGCTTATATTCCTGTACGGTATTGTTAACGCTCTGAGGGTCTCCAATATCCATGTGAGCAAGTTTAAATCTAGGATCTTTAATGTGAGCGATATTTTGGTGATTTGGAACACTGAGTCTTCTTACCGTGCCAATGATATTATAATCTGTATTTTTTAATAGAAAGTCAACCATGTGGCTTCCATCTTGTCCGGTGACTCCAGTTATGATGACTGTTTTCATTAATTTGAGAATCCTTTATAAAGTTTTACGTTTTCTTCTGAAAATTTTTTGACATGATTTTTGCTTACATAAACGTCAAGATATGAGTTTATAGCTTTTGTTAATTTGGGACGGCGGTCTTTAAAACAATAATCGACTTTTCTTTTTAAATCGGCTACTTCCGCATCTGACTTCGCTTCCCCAATAGCATCCTCTAGTTTCCACATTCTAATATGCAGAACAATAAAACGATCCATTATTTCCGCGAAACTTTCGCTGAACTCAATGTCTTGATTGTGGATTTGTTCTTTGTTGAAACGTTCAGCAATTTCTTCTAAGAGAAGTTCGCTTATTTTATTAATTCTTTCTGAGGCCATATTAAAACAAATTTAAATAATCAGTTAATTGCAGTACCTGATCGTCTTTTAGTTTAGTGTGAAGACCAACGTAAAATCCGTTGTGATGAAGGAGTTCGCTATTTGGGAATTCTTCAGCAATTCCATATTTTTTAAAACATGTTTGCCTGAGAAGATTGCCAGATATGATTGGTCTTGTTTCAATGCCATTATTTGCACAATAGTCTAATCCCATTTTTTTTACTTTGAACTCCTTGCATACGATTGGAAATGCGAAAGGAACTGGATCTCTATTCTCGAAATTATCCGGTAAAATAAATTTAGATTCATCTATTTCTGAAGCAAATAGATTATAAAGATATTTTCTTTTGGCGATATGAACGTCAGCCTTCTTAAGATCAAGCATTCCTATCAAAGAACGTATTTCACAGTTTCTAAAATTATTGCCAAGACAATAAAAATCGAACCTTGGATCAACATCTTTGTTTAAATATTTTTCGTTATTGGTTACAGATCTGGTCATCCCATGATTTCTAAGCATTAATAAATATTCATACTCTTGCTGATTATTAGTAAAAACAAAGCCTCCTTCTACGCTTTGAAGATGGTGACCAAAATAGGTGCTTGTAGTGGAAGTGGTAAAAGATGATACATTTTTTTCTTCAAATTTACCAAATGTATTTTCACAATTATCAAACATCAATTTAACATTGTACCTATGTGAAAGCTCAATTAATTTAGAGACATTTGGCACGAAGCCAAGAAGACTTGTTGCAAAAATTGCAGCAACTGATCCAGATTCAGCTTGCAAAAATTTTTCTAAAGCATGATAATTAAAAGAAAAATCCTCTAAATTAATATCTATAAATTTGGGGGTAAAACCTTCTCTTATAAAAGGCGTCACAGAAGTTGTCCATGTAGTAGAAGGAAATATAACTACGTTTTTACTGGAGATATCCTTTAGCTGCATAGCTACCATAGTATTAGCTGTAGAGCCGCTTGAGCAAAAAACGGCATATTTTGAGCCTACAAAATCGGCCATTTTAAGTTCAAATTGGTATACTAGACCATTTTGGGTCCATTTGTTATTTTTATTTAAAATGAATTTGCAGATTTTTAGTCTGTCCAAAAAAGTGAAATTATCTACATTAAGAGGCCATTTCATATTATTACCAATTTAGATATGTTGAATTAGGGTGATTGTAATTCCACTCAGAACTGTTAAATTTATCAGAATTTCTAGGTTGCCAAACAATTGTTCTACATCCGACAGCTGTTGCTAAATGTTCGTCGCCAGTATTTGCCCCAAAGTAATTGCCGGTCTGCCTTAATAAAGAAATGTATTTTTTTAAATCTAAATCAACTAATTCTATTTCTTGCGTCTTTGTATAATTAAAAGACGATTGGCAAATTATCGGCGTATGGTTTTGCTTTATATATTTTAAAATTTCGTTAAAAAAAGAGTCTGGAATTGATCTAACATCTGACCAATTTTTGGAACAATTCTTTACTACAATACAAGGATTTTTTTTATCTTTTAAAAAATTACTAGCCCAAATTTCAGATTCTTTATCTGAAAATAAAACTAACGGGCGATTGTCCAACCCATCAGCAGCATCTCCAAAAAAATTTCTTAATTTTCTTGTGGCGTAATGTCCAGAAAATCCAATATCTAGTATTGGATTTATTTGATGCTTTTCGCATATTTCAACATTAGCTAAATGTTCAAAAAATATAGAAAATCTAGATACATCTTTTGTAAGTTGTATAGTAAATTTATTTGGAAAATATTTACAAACGGAAGTTAGTAAAAGCGTATCGCCCATTCCATATGTTGTTGAGCCAAATTTCATTGCAGTTGAGCTATTGAATTATTGCCTTGCTTTTCTATTTTATAATTATTTTTTGTTAACAGTTGGACAAGTTTATTATGATTGATGTTGCTGCTATGAACACCATCAGAATGAACCCATTCGTACTCTATATATTTTGGCTTATATTTTTCGTAGTTCAATTTTAAAAGAGCTTCTACATCATAGCCTTCAATATCAATGTATAATCGATCAACATTTCCTTGCATAAACTCGAAAATGTTATTTAAATTTAAAGTAGGTAAAAATAAAAAATCACATTTGCTGTGTCCATGTGTTTTGACATGATTTTCAAAAATAGATGCATGGGCCGAGGTTTGCCCATCTTTTGGGAAAATTAATTTTACGATGCTATTGTCATTGTAAATGGCGCAATTAACAGCGATAAGTTTACTTTCTAAAAATGCGTATTTTGTTTTCGCAATTTCCACGCATTTGGGCAAAGCGTCAATAACTAAAAATTTAGATATGGATTCTTTATTTTTATCAATGAAGTTGAAAACTTCATCTTCGCAATTATTGCACCCAATTTGAACAATGTTCATTACGAATTCAAATTAACTATTTCGATATTACATAAATCAAACAAGCTGCCGCCAGCATAAGAAGCGGCGCTTTGTAAATCTTGTTCGATTTCTTTAAGTTTTTCAGCATAGGTCATATCGTTACCGCGAAGCATAACCTCAAATCCTTCAACATTCTTGCTGTGACCTTTCTGCTTTGCTGAAGCAGAGCCATAATAAAGCTTTTGTCCATAATCATCTCTATCGGCTGGCGAATCATCACATGCCGCAAAAAGAGATCCAGCCATAACCATAACTTGAGGCAAGCTTCTTTTAACGTCAAGAATAACGCCATCCTTATTTGTTGGCATTTTTGAACCAGCCTGATAGGCTAGAGCAATTGCTTTCGCAATGTCTCCGTTCGTTTTAACACCGCCATCAATAATGATAGGAAACCTATCCTTATTCCAGTCTTTGTAAATATGCCAAGCTGTTAATGGCATCGGAAGTCCGAATCCTGTTTTGCCATAAGTTGAACAAGCGCCACCTTGAGCAATTCCAACCTTAACGCAATGAGCGCCCCATTCCATAAGATCGTAAGCTCCTTCTGAGGAGCAAACGTTGCCAGCAATAATTTTAACTTGAGGAAGATACTCTTGAATAATCCAAATCATATTCTTCATTAGTTGGCTATCTCCATGAGCAATATCAACAGTAATAAAGTCTACCTTTAGTTTTTCTTTTGCAATTTCTTTGATAAAGTCTTTGTCGCTTTGTTGAACGCCAACACTAATGCTGATAATTGGCCAAAGTTGTTCATTCATTCTTCTTAACAGTTTTATATTGCCATCAGGCTCTTTGAAGAACCTATGCATGATATAAAAGTAATTCTCGAAAGAAAGATACTTGGCAATGTCTTCGTTGATAACCGAAGACATATTCGATGGAACTACTGGCAGCTTAAACTGCTTATTTAAAAAATGACAAGAGACATCAATCTCTGATCGACTTTTGCCGCCAAAAAAACGTGGAACTAAAGTTAAATCTGAATAGCTACGCATACCCTAAATCATAGGGTATGCGTTAAATTATTCTACTTTATTCCGAACTTTCTGAAGAAAGATATTTGTGAACAGTAGTAATGTAATCGTCAGCAATTGTTAATTTAGCGGCAACCCAAGCTTCAGTAATTTCAGCAGAAGCCTCTCCTCCAGCATCAACCATAGCTTTGATTTCTTGAAGCTTTTTCATCATTGATGAGACGTTAGTCATTGTCATTTCGACAGACTCTTTTTGATATTCCATCAGTTCTTCATTCTCATCTTCCATTTCTGGAGCTTCTTTAAGATCAGGATTTTGCATCATTAATTCTTCTTGACTGTGCATTTCATCCATCTCCATCATATAAGCGGCAAAAGAACCTTTTGTTACTTGAGTTACAGACTTGCCACCTTCCCACATTCTGCAAGACCAATAGCGAGCTTTCCATTTGGGACCAGGATTGCTGTCACATTGATGACGGGCGCGAAAATTTCTACGGCGATCTGGATCGTCGCGTTTAATTTCCATATTTGGGTCTCCAAACTTTACCATTACAACATTGCCTTTTGGATTTTTAACGTAAACTCCAAACTTCTTTTTGGAACCTGATGGAAGTCTAAATGGTTTATTGAGAGTTTTCTTTTCCGCTTCTGACATCTCGTTATACTCTTCTTCGTCTTCTGATTCGTAAGAATCATCCATTTCAGCAATACTGACGTTACATCTAACCAAGTCTGAGGCAGCGATAACTAATTCGTATTCATCAAAATCAAAAGATGCTGATGATTTATTTGTTACCGATTTGATACTGTCATCGCTGGCTTTTGCGATATCTTGATCTGCTGCTCTGTAAGCGTCTTTTACTTTACCGCCAGCCATCATTCGTAAAAATGTATTTACGCGAGCCATTGCCCACTGGCCACGGCTTTTACCTGGTCTGCTGGATGAAGAAAATGCACCAGCGCCTCTTCTGTATACTTTTTTAAGTTGAGAAAGGGTAACTTTTTTTGAGTGTTTTTTGTTATGCTCTTCTACTTTTTTCTTTAGAGCGTTAGTTACTTTTTCGCTGAAAGTGATTGCGGCTTTTACGACCTTTTTTTCGTCCTCTCTTTTGAGAGCTTTTTGAGCTTTCTCTTTGGCGTCTGGACTTGTACCAGCGGAACCTGGTGGATTTTTAGGAGATCCTTTTAGTCTGTCTTCTGGCTTTGCAGGAGTTTGTGCAGAGCTTTTAGGTCCTGGGCGTTTCTTTGCTAAAATCCTTTCGGAAAAATCAAGTTCCATAATATTTATTTTACACGTTTTCTTGTCTTTTTGGCCTTGGCCATTGGTATGAAAACAGCGACGCACATCACAATAGAAAGTCCCATAAAAATAGAAACAAACTTTTCAAACTGCTTTAAAGACTTGACTGACTCTGATGTATAAACCGAAGAAATAACCATTTCTTTTTCTAGTATTTCATTTATGGTATCTGTTGCTTTATCGACAACAGTATAAAGTTCTCCATTTTCTATAAGAATTTTGAGTTGTGAGGCGTCTTTTTCTTTACATATCTTTTCTATCTTATCTAAATACTTAAAAGTATCTTCGCATCTAATTTTCAATTTGTCCAATAGCAAACGCTCTTCTTGAGAGTTGATTTTATTTTCGTAATTTTTTAAATGTTTTTTTATTGTTTCTTTGGCTTCTTTTATGTTTTTGCAATACTCTTCGAATGTTATAAGTCCATGAGCAGCTTTAACTTGCGAATCAACTATCATTATTGAGTGAGCATCAAATAATGGACTAAGCTCATATGTTACATTTTTGAAACATTGGTCTGTTTGATTAAAATTGAAAATAGCTTTTTCGCAAGTTTTATATCCATAAATAGAAAATATTAATGCTATAAAACCAAGTAAACAAACTTTAATTTTTGTTGCCATTATCTTTTAATAAATTTAGCTGGATCTTTAGAAACGCCCTTTGCTAAATTAGTTAAAGCGTCTATAATTTCTGGACTTACAACTCCAACAACACCATATGTTATAGCTTTAGTTATAGAGCTTATATCCATTTGTTCAACGATAAACCAAGCTATTGTTGATGTTATAGATGCGACAACAATCTTGCGTAAATAATCCATCCAATTTGCCTTTTTTAATGGGTTTGAAATTAATCTGGCTAACATGCCCGCCGCCCCGATTATCGATACCATCCATCCACTTTCTAAAAACAATTTGAATAAATCTTTATCGTCGGACATGTTATTTTTTACACAAAAAAATTCAATAAGATTATTTAATATCTGTTTTCCCCCCTTCCCCT
>Ga0255078_1000005_pt1 | contig 79496 bp, 106 predicted proteins | sample Colum_Atlam_RepA_FD_188462 | JGI IMG/M metagenome (GOLD analysis project Ga0255078, IMG submission 188462) | Freshwater microbial communities from Columbia River, Oregon, United States - Colum_Atlam_RepA_8h | ecosystem: Environmental > Aquatic > Freshwater > River | place: USA: Oregon... | reverse complement strand
CTCAACAACCTCTCGCGTCAGGCGGGCGGTGGGCAAGTTCCACAAACGCCCCTTGCGGAACGCATCACTAGCCCAGCGGTTGTTTGTCTCCGCTGAAGAAACTAGGTTGTAGGAAATTGACTCGATCTTGCGGTCCCACACGTCGTAGCGAGTGGCAGCAAAGCTGTACGGGTAGAAAACGTCGCTGTCGCTGACTGTGTTGCCTTCATCAGTTGTGTAGCTGACCGTGACCTCAGACGGTGCGCCGAAGACTTCCTCAATCTCCCAGCTGCGCTTGAGGTATTCGTCGCCGTACAGCTCATCAGGAGGCAGCAGGCGCAGGTTGCTCCAGCGCACCACCACGCTCTCGCCTGGCAGTTCACCGCTGCCAATCGGGCCGAGGTCCACCACATCGGCCGGAGTGATTACAGGGCCGGTGCTGGCCTCTTCGGTCAGGTCCAAGAACTGCAGCGTTTCCTCGCTGTCGAGGTAGCCCGCGTAGCCCTCGCTTTGCAGCAGGTCGCTCATCACCTGGATGTAGCCAGGCGTCAGGTCGAACTCCTCAACCGAGAACTTGTTGGTGAGGGGGATGCTTGCGGCGTCAAGCTGCAGCGCATCAAGGCACTGCTGGAACACGTACTCGGCCGTGATCGGCAGCGTCGCCTTCAGGAACACCTTGCAGGGCACTTCGGCGTTCTCGTCTTTGCTGCTTGGGTTCTCAACCGGCGGCTTGCGGTTTTCTAGGTAGGTCAGCTTGCATCCCAGCTGCACCGTGGTGGTGCGGCGGAATGGATCGGCAAAGCTGCTCAGCACCCGCAGCACACGCGGCACTGTGTAGGTGTCGCCTGCCTTGGCGTAGGTGAAGGTGACCTCAGTGCCGACCTCAGGCGTTTGGGTGCCGTCCAGCACCACCTCGCCACGGGTCTTGATTAGGCCGTTGCCCTGCAGGTAGTCGTCGGCAAAGCTGCCGCTGATGACGGTGCCAAGGCTGCAGCTGACTTCGGCGCGAATGTCGATGGGCATCTACTTCACCTCCGCAGCGTCAACGGTGATCGTGTAGCGGGTGCTCTTGGCGCCGCCGCTGATGATCACCTCGGCTTCTGCTGTGGGTGCTGAGATCGGATACCAGGCGCCCACACTGGGCACGGAGGCCACGCTGGTTTCGTACCAACTGCGCACGGCACTCCAACCACTGCTGTCGGTGGTGCCACGGATGCGACGCACACGGGTAGCGCTCAAGGCACCGTTAATCACATGAGTGCCACTAGCGGTGAGCTGCAGCTGTGGTGTGTCTTGGTAGGTTTCCATCGGCGCCAGCAGGGTCAACGTGGCGGAGCCGAGCGTCACCGTGCCGAGGTTGGGATTGGCAAGCGCTTCGCTGCGCTGACGATTCTTCTCTTCCTGCCGCAGCAGCACCGCCAGGGCTTGGGCGGCATCCACCAGCTCGCAGGTGGCTTGGATGTAAGGGCCGGCTTGATCACCGCTGGGGGCGCTGTTGAACCAGCAGGCGATGCCGCTCCAGGTGATGCCGTTGGCGCTGGCGGTCAGGCTGACGGTGGTGCCAATCGTGCCGCTGCTCAACGTGTCGGCATCGGTGAGGCGTGCGTCGCGCCAGGTGTTGTAGACGCTCAGCAGCGATTGCCATTCGCTTGCTGTGAGTAGACCTCTGACGGTCCACTTGCGGGCGGTGAGGCCGTCGCGGGTGTTGGTCTCGTCGTAGCCAAAGGGCTGGGCGATCAGCTTGCTGGTGCTGAACGCGCCGATGGTGACGCTCATTGGTAAACCTCCACGCCACGGGGCAGATCAGCAGTGGCCGGAGCGTTCACGTAAACGTTCCAGTCCTTACTCGCTAGGTTTGCGGTCGCTTCCGCCAGCTGAGTAGTCACATTGACTAGGGACTCGTTGACGGTGGCGAGATCGTTCTGAGCACGCGCTAAATCCAAGTTGGAGCGTGCAATGTCCTCAGGAGCACGCAGCTCTTGCCGTGCAGCTGTGATGAACTCGTTGAGCTGGCTGTTGCGCTGCGTCAGCCCACCCCGGAAGGTGGCAGTGACGCCAAGCTGCTTAGCCAGATCGCTTGCTTCACGCAGCAAGGTCACGTTGGCAGCCTGTTGCCGCTCACGGGCTTGCTGGGGATTGATGAACTTATTGATGCCCTCAGCGCTACCGCGTGCGGCGTTCAGGGCAGTGACGGAATCCTCAATGCTGCGGCTGATGCTGCGCACCGCATCTTGTGCGGACCTAAAAGCGTCTTCAAGGTCGGCCTTGGTCTTAGCTGCAGCCAGCTGAACATTGGCTGCTGCCTGCTGCGAGGCGTTGAAGAGGCTGGAGTTACCAGGATCAGCACCAAGAGCAGCCTGGGCTTCTTGCTCAGCTCGTTTGGCATCCTCCAGCGCTTTGACAGCTTGTAACGCGCCAATGCCAGTACCAGTCAAGCTGCCGCGCTGCTGTTGGATGGCGATCTCCTCTTGAATACTACGAAGCTGATTTGCAGCAGCAATACTTTCGGCAAAACGCTGGCCCTCGGTCTTCTTCAGCTCATTGAGTCGCGTTTGCTTGTTGACGATCTCTTGCGAGATGTCTGCATAGCGCTGACTATCAACCGCCAATGCCTTCTGCTCTGAAGACAAAGCCTTAATGGCTTCTTGAATGTTTTCAACGCTGTCACGTCCTTTTTTCTGCTCTGCAGCAACACGAGCAGCCTCTGCCGCTTGTGCTTTCAGCTCTGTGACTGCATCCTTATTTTTGGCCCTGAATTCTTCGGCTAGTTGCGGCAAGCGCTCTAGCGCTCGCTCCAAACCTTTAGCGTCGGGGAGAAAGCCTGTGCTGGTAAGTGTTAGACCTTCAAGCTTGGCCGCATCAAAGAACAGAGCCCGTGCCTGCTCAGCGGTCAGCTGATACTGCTCAGCAAGTTGCCGCACCGATGCAACGGCCTCAATGCCTGCATCTGGAACTAGGCCAAGGTTGCCAAAGAGGCCACCAAGGCCAAGCTTGTTGGCATCAATTCCAATCTGCAACCCACTCAACGCACCGGTCAGGTTCTTGACCTGCTCGGTAATGGTTGGCAGCAAAGTCTTTCCAAAGGATGTCTGCAGCTCGTCAAAAGCATTAGCCAGCTTTTGGAAGTTCTGAGCTGCAGTTGCCGAACCACCAGCACCTGCTGTCAGCTCATTAAGGCCTTTGGTCAGAGCAGGGAAAAACTCAGATGCTGTGAGCCTTCCAGACTCCACGAGCTTAATTAGCTCTTGCTGTGTGATGCCAAGCCCTTTGGCAGTAGCACCAAAAGCAATCGGCAAGCGCTCACCAAGCTGACCGCGCAGTTCTTCCATCTGCACGGTGCCTTTGGCTGCAACCTGCTGCAGGGCCAGCAGTGAGCCATTGATTTCATCGTTGCTCAGACCAAGAGCCTGCGCCGCCTTAGCGACAGCAGCGAACAGCTCTTTCTGCTGGTCAAGCGGAACATTGGCCGCCGAGGCTGCGGCTGTAAAGCTGCCAAAACTACCGGCCAGCGTTTTGAAGCTGAGGCCCAGCTGATCAGCCAAGCCCTTGGTAAAACTGAGTGCCTGCCCAGCACCTTGCTCACCGAGCGTATTGCTGAGTTTCTTGCTAATACTTTCAAGTTCTACAGCAGCATTAACGGAGCCACGCAGAAACCCAGCAGCGGCAGCACCAATACCAATCGCAGCTAACGCATCACCTAGGCCGCTGATGTCAAAGCTTGCCCGCTTTGCACTTTTGCCGACGTTTTCAATCCCAGCCGCCTGCTGCTGTGCAACGGTCAGAAACTTACCAGCCGTATCACGGGCACGACCCTGCGTATCAATGAAATACTGCAGACCGTTGGCAGCAGTCTGCACCGACTTGCCGGACGGTGTGAAGGCTTTTTCTACTGCGCGGCCAGTCGCTGTTGCTTGACGTTCTGCAGCTTGCAGGCCTGCTTTGAGCTGGGCATCATCAACGCTGACTGTTAAGACAGCTGAGCCCAGACTCTCCGCCACAACACGCCTTCATGTGCTCTTAAGTTGCCGCTGATTGCGGGAACCTAGGCCATGACTAGCGCTCTCGCTGCACTGGCCAACGCCACTGCAATCTTCACGGTTCCAACCGTTGGCACAGTCACTGATCCCGTCACCGGCAACGTTGTGCCGGCCACGGAAACAGTCACGGTCAGCTTGTACCTGCGTCAAGGCAGCACCAGGGCCTCGGACTTTCCTGGCGTTGACACTGAAGTTGAGACCTACGAGGGCTATGCGGTCAGCCCGCAAGCACTGGATGCACGCATCAAGCCCGGAGTGGTCGGCACTCTGAACTTCGCCGGTCAAGGCAGCATCGACTGCGAAGTGATCAACAGCCGCTACCCCTACGGCACCACCGGTCTGATTGGCAGCACCGTGCAGCAGGTCATTGGCGACAAGATCCGGCTGGCCCGCTACGTGCAGGGCTGATGCCAGTTCAGGTCAAGGCCAACTTCAAGCTGACCGGCTGGAATGCCAATCAGCTCAAGCTGCGCGTGCCGCAGATCCTGACCACCTACGGGAAGGTCTTGGGTGATCAGCTCAAGGAAGAGATCCAAACGCCGCAGTTCGGTTGGCCGCGTGCCACCAAACGCCGCAATGGGCAAACCGTCAGCAGCCCACGCGACATCGTGGACCTCGGCGGTCTGCTGCGCTCTCAACGTCGTGATCGCCCCAGTGCAACGCAGCTGCGCTTCACATGGGAACCCAAGAGCAAAGACGGATTCATGTATGCCGGCCTCATCTTGACGGGCTACACCACCAGCAAGGGCACACTGGTACCAGGCCGCAACTGGATCAAGCCAGCCCTAGAGAAGCAACCGCTAGATCGCTTCTTTGCTGAGCAGTGGCGACGCCTAGACGGCATCGGCGGGTTGTAGACACAAAAAAGCGGCCATCTCCAGCTGGCCGCTCTGCTGTCCACCCGACAACCTAAGTTGCTCAGGCGTTGGTCTCGGCAGACCAGGAATACGAGCCGTAGCCCGACAAGGTAAAACTGACAGTTGCAACATTGCCTGCAGCAATCGACTCCGAGAAGTCGGTCACGAAGGCGACGCCGGAGTGGTATTCAGGGCTGCCGGTGCCACTCATCTCGGGCGATTCACGATACCACTCAACAGTGGTGCCGGTTGCAGCATTTAGGGCAGCATTTTTGAGGACGGCATAACCGGCGTCATTCAGGTTGAGGTTCATCTCGCAGGGGATGGTGTAAGCCTGCGTGGTCACCAGCGAAGCGGTAAAGCCCAGCGTGCTGCCGTAGTCCTGCACTTCCTGCGTCTGGCTGGTGCCCTGGATACCAGCGTTGGTCAGGGACAGCACCTCAGTCATGCCGGTGCTAGCGGTTGGCTTGGTGCTGGCGGTGGTGCCGGCCTTCACATAGAACCGATACCCCAGCGAGTTAAAAAAGGCACCGGTGGCCATGACTTAAACCTGTGGCGTGTGCCTTAGGTTGCCCCTAACTAGCAGCAGCCTCCTCTTCGGCCTCAAGTACCTCCCACGGCGTCATGCGCGGGCATACATGTAGGTCAAAGCCCTTCACGTCATGGGCCACGCCTGCTGTCGCTAGCAGTGCTTCCTTGAGGTCTTGCTTGCTGCAGCTCAGCTCCTTGCAGATCGCTGCCGGCTGCCAGCCCAACGCCATCAGCCGCCTGGCGTTGTTGCCCAGCAGCCTGACCTTGTGCGTGGCCTTGATCGTCCAGTTGTGGCCCCGCAAAAAGTGCAGCACTTCACCTTGGGCAAAGCTCCAGAAGATCGTGCTCAGCTTTCCCTTCTCGGGATCCCAAGCACGGCACGCCTTCAAGAAGGCAATGTCACAGCAGGAGAAGATATCCTCCTTGGCCATGCAGTGGCTGTACTTGCGGCACAGCTTCCCGCCGAACATCTTGATCAGGCCGATGTTTTCGGCATACATGCGCCCAAACCGCCGCTGTTCCTCGCGGGTCAGTGGTTTAGCAAGGTGTCCTTCGCTGCGCTTTTTCTCCGGTGCAGCGGCCGGAGTGCTGAAGAAATCAAGCTGGCCTTCAGCAACGCGCATCTTGTCTAACTTCGCAGGACGAGGCGCGACCCGAAGGCTGATGCTGCGGTGCTGGTGCATAAGCATCCCAACACTTTAGACAAGTGCGGAAGCACATTCAAAGCGTTCTTGCTTTCGGCCTGTGGGGTGGAATTGAACTCCACGCTGATCACATCAATCTGGGCACGCTTGAGGTTGGCGTTGGGGATGCCGCTGATCAGTTCGCTACTGCCGGCACCGCCAGTTGACAGGGCATTGCCATCACCGAGCAGGTATTCGGCCAGGTCAAAGGTGGCCTGCTTGATCGGCTTGGGGATCTCGGTGCTGCTGTAAGACCAGTCGCCACACTCGGCGTCCGTGCGGGGCCAGAGCAGCGCTTGTGTGCTGGCAGCACGCTCACCGATGTAGCTCAGCTCATCGAGGTAGCGCGTGGCCATGATCAGCGCACGGCCTTTGTTATCGGTGCTGGCCGATGACCAGTTGAGAGTGCCGAGGTACAGGTTGGCCAAATCATCTGCAGCAGCCACTGTCAGATAGCTGTTGGCATCAGCAGCGCCAGCAGTAGCAACGACAGTGACGGTCATAGCGGCACACCCTTGCCGCTAGGTTGCCCGCTTATTTCTTGGGTGATTGCCAGAGTTTGACGGCACGATCAAAGCTGATCTCACCGTCAACAAGGCGTTGGCCCAGCTTCTTGCCAAAGATGGCCTGTGCAGTCTCGGGGTTGTCTTTGACCCACTGCTTGGCAGCCACTTTGAATGACAACGCACCCTCGGCGCCATCACCGTCAGCCAGGCGATTGGGCTGCACCGGGTTGCCCTGTGGATCGGTCATCGTCTCGTTGCGCCATTTCCAAGGCAGGATTACACATCTACACTGAAAATGCGGTGATACCTTCCGGTAAGTAGCTGGAAATCGCTTGCCATCCAGCTTCAAGCAGATTGGGCAAACGGCAGAATCCAGCACTGCTGTCCAGACAAGCCCGTCCGGTCCCATCCAGTCAGGATCGGCTTCAAACTCATAGATCGCCTGCTGCGCGGCGCTGCCTACTTCCTGCACACCTGTGCGGATCAGGGCTTCAACGTTGTTTTCGGTGATGCGCACCACGGCGCTTTCGTAGGTGGCGAAGGTTTCGCCGCCGATGTCCGAGAGGCCAAGGCGTGCAAAGCGCTCCACACGATCAGCCACCAACGCCGGCAGGCTCTGCGTGAGCTGCGTGCTCAGCGTTTTGCCAGCCACCACCGCGTCATTAACGATGCGCTGCACCTGAACGGTTGATGCTGACGCTGCACCTTCATTGATTAGGTCACCGCCGGCCATGGTGACCATGCGGCGGGCGAAGCTCAGCTGCTGCTCTACAAACGGCCGCAGGGCTTCCTGCAGCGCTGCCAGTTGCGGCACACCGAAGCTCTCCTGCACGCTGCGGGCCACAGCGGCCACCACCGCATTGATGGTCTGCTCACGGCCCGGCCCAAAGCTCAGCACACCCGACTGACCAACGACGCGCTCTACAGCTGTCAGCGTGGTGCGCAGGTCTCGTAGTGCTTGCCTGATCAGGCGATCTTCCAGCTGTTTTTGCCGCAGCGCGTTGCGCAGGAACGCTTCAACTTGCTGCGACAGATCAGCCACGCCCTTGTCCTCTTAGCTTTTTGCGCCCGTGGTTTGGCCGGCTGTGCTGGCCATACCCTTGCCGGGTCTTTTTGGGTTTGCCCTTGCCAAAAAGGCGGGCAGTAACACCCGCCTTAGCTTTGACCGCCATCAGTCTTCGACAGACTCAGCCTTCTTGCGCCCGCGCTTGGGGGCTTCTTTCTGCTCAGGCATGGAGCAGACTTCTGACTCTGTAGAAACAGAGGCCACTGCCGAAGCAGCAGCCTCTTCTTCTTCACGACGAGCCAGGTTGAACCCGGTCAGTCCCATGAAGATCAACCTCAGTCGAAGTTGCTGGTGACAGTGCCGCGCACGATGCCAATGTTCTTGGTCTCGTACACCTTGGTCCAGTTGGCAACAGTGGCCAGAGTTGCCTGTGAGGGGTTAGCACCGCCGGCGGTCTGGTACTGAGCACCAATGGGGTGGAACACGTTGTGCCAGGACACGGCCATGTAGTCGGCCAGCGCGAGGATGTCGCGGTCCACTTCGGTTTTGATGCCCTGGGCTTCGCCCGATCCGACTGCCCCCGGAGTGAAGAAATAAGTTGCATATTTCTTCGAGGAGCCAGAGCCGCTGGTCTGCACATCGTCGGAGACGATCACGCGCATGCCCATGTAAAAGGGCACGCTGCCGTCAGCGGTATATGCGCCAGCCACAGAGCCAGCGAACACATCGGGGGTAGCAGCGTTAGAAGCAGCAGCGGTAGCGCGAGCTTCAGAGGCGGTCACGTAGTCAATGGCACGACGCTCTACGAGGTCGTAGTAGACAGCCGAGTGCATGCAGATAGCGCTCAGCTTGTCGCCTTGATCACCCAGCAGTGCACGAGCCTTGGCGACGTGACGAGGGGTGAGAGGGGTCTCACCAGAACCGCCGGCATCAAAGGTCAGATCGACAAAGGATGCCGAGCTGTTGCTGCTACCGACTGCACCAAACACACCAGCGAGGGTGGCCAGCAGATCCTTCTGCTGTTGGTGAGCGATGTAGGCAGCGACCTTGTTGCCGATGGCGGCCATGGGGTCAGCACCAGCAGCCAGCTTGGCCAGCTCACGCACACCCCAAGCGCGACCACGGTGCAGCACCACACCGCGCTGCTTGTCGGCGGTGATGTTGCCAGGGGTCAGACTGGCGTTATCAGCCAGCACTTCAGCGTCGCCGCTGAGGTTGGCATCGAAAAAGGGCACATTCACGTAGTCGCCGCCATCGGCCACAGCGTTGAGAGCCTCAAGGGGCTGCACAACACCGGAAGCGATAAAGGCATTGCGAAGAGTGGTGGCCTCTTCCAGATACGGAGTAAAAATCTCCGGGATGACAATATCCGAGCGGACTGTTGCCGCCATGGTTCAAGCTCCTAAAGAGAGTGGGTTTGTGGTGCGGCCACAGGCCAATGGGTCAGCACAGCCTTCCCTCTTGCTTGTAAGTATGCCAGAAGCGTTTACTTACTAGCTGCAGCTTTTAAGCGTGCATAGAGTTCAGGATCTGTTTTGTAGATCCGTGCTTGTTCGGTGAGGTTGTAGTGCTCACGCGAGAAGGGGTTTTTGCTGCCGGCAGGTAGTTCAGCGGTGCTACGGCCAACCGGTGCGCCGGTGCCGGCGGGCTTTGGTGCCTTGAGGCGGTACTGCGGCAGGCTGGTGCGTGCCCAGTCGCTGATTGGTGTGCGCTGGTAGCCATCGACAACGACCACGCTGCCGTCTGCTTCGCGCTCAATCTGATCGGGCTTGAGCCGCAACCTGATCACCTCATCTGGATCGTGCACGGTGTCGGCCAGGGCAGCGACGGCAGGACCGATCACCTTGAGTTCACGGTTTTCGGCCTCTAGCTCAGCGACACGAGCCTGCAGCTGCGATTCACGCTCGCGGTACTGCTGCTCGTAGGTCTTAAGCGCTTCGTCGTACTTGCCTTTGGATTCCAGCTGCTGCTGCTCCACCTTGCGCTTGAAGTCCAGCAGTTCCTGGACATCAACGCCATCGGGCACTTCAGGCAGCTTCTTGGCCAGCTTCTTCTTCTCGTCCAGCAGCTCCGCATTCTTGCGGCGCATGGCATCGAGTTCTGCTTGCAGGGCTTGCAGATCAGCGTTGTTTGCAGACTGCTCCACAGGAGCGGTGTCGTTGTCGGGCATGTAGAGCCACAGGCTCAGGGTTGCTGATTAGGTTGCCCCGGAAGTTGTTGCAGATTTGCATCAAGCTGCGCAGCTTGTGCATCAAGCCGTGATTGCTGTTGCGCTGCGGTGGCTTCAATCTCCTGATCGACATTGAAGTCGTCGTAGAGCCACTCACCATCGGCTAGCTGGATCAGCAGGGTTTCCTGCGTGATGTCACCGTTGAGGCGCAGCTTGATCAGCTCGGCTACATGACCAGGCTCCAGCGTGCGGGCCACGAAGTCGTTGTTGACCATGCTGCTGCCGCTGTTGGGCAGACCGAGGAACGCACTGTGGAAGCGCAGGCAGTTGTCGATCAGATCCTGCAGGCCAAGCGCCACGGTCATCAGGGCAGCATCACCTTGGCTGCGGTCAATGGCCTTGGCTTCTGCCGCTTGGTTGGTCATGTTTTGACCCATCACAGCGGCCAGGCCAAGTTGATTGATCTGGCGTTCAATGCGATCCAGCTGCTGGAACTGGAAGCCGTAGCTGGTGCCTTGCGGCTCCACAAACTCAGCCCGTGAATCCACGGGTAGAGCCATGGCGGAGTCAGGGCCAGCAGTGATCTCATCTAGTTCGGCTGGCACGCCGTACAGATGGAAGCGAGGCACAGCAGCGATGTGCAGCTGATTGCTGAGGTCTGAGCTGACGCGGTAGCTCTGCAGGTTGAGGTGTGCGACCTCTTCCAGCGGCGGGGTGGATTCCAGGATGCCCACGCGGTTGGAGTAGGCAACCGCAAAGGGGATCTCGTCGAGCGTGGTCTGGCCTTCGCTGACCAGTTCCCAATCACGGGAGCGGGAGGCCTGCTTGCGGAACAGCTGGAACGCACCGGGCGTCAGCACCCGCACCTGCTCCACCACCTCTTCGCCGTATTCCGAGTAAGGCACGACGACGCGCTCTAGCAGGCGCAGCTGCGTGAGCTTTTGCGTGCCGCCCACTACGTCAGTTCGCCAGCCAAGGATGTCCCGTGGGCTGTAGCTCACCCAGTAGGGACGGTTGAAGTCAGTAACCGGTGTGTCGTCGCCTTCATCACCGCGAGGGAAGTCCACCAGCACGCCGACGTGCCCGTAGCGCAGACAGGTGCGGGCCAGGCTGTGCAGGTAGACGTTGAGATCGTTGCCCTGCAGATCGACGTCCATCATGTGCTCTTGCACCTGATCAGGCACGTTGTCCAGACGGACTGGCTTGCGGCTGATCATGCCGGCCAGCATCTGCTCTAAGCGCTGGTAGTACGGCGGGCAGACGCTGCGGCGCAGGCGGGCGAGATAGCTCTCGTCGGATTCCTTCGGCTCCTGCGGCAGGTAGCGACGGCCTGCGGCTTGCAGCTGCAGCGTGCCACCGATCAGCTCTTCGATGAGTTCCCAGCGGGGCTGCATCCGCTGCCAGGCGATGCCGGGATCGTGAACGCCGAGATCCTGAATGGACAGGACGGGCTTGAGTTCAGTGGCAGCGAGATTGAAGTGCACAGCCCTTTTTTCTAGGTTTCCGATCAGTAGATGCGCAGATTGCGCACTGCTTTACCGCTGTGGCCACGGCCCACTTCAAAGCAGCGGTGGACGATGTAGCCGAGCGCATCATTCATGTGGTCATAGCCGGCGCTCTTGTCTGGATCACCTTGCTCTGTGTAGCTCTGCAGCTCTAGGCACTCGATCAGCTTCTTGCAGCGCTTATCGACGAACAGACGGCGCTCGGCCATGCCGTTCTCCAGCAACGCTTGCACCGCTGCGATCCTGTCGCGCACCGGTGGGTTGGCTGAGGGTGCCATGTTGCTGATGTCGTAGCTCTCCAGGATGGCGATGTCGCTGCGGGAGCTATTGGTGCTGCGGTTGGCACCGGAAGCATCGGGGTAGCCAAGGATGCGTGCTTTGCCGTAACGGCGGCGAGCCTCTTGAGCGAGGGCATCGGTGTCGTGGGCACCGGTAATCTCATCAAAGACGTGCAGCTCACGGCCACGGCGCACGGCTAAGACGCCACTCATGTTGCCAATATTGAAGTCAATGCCGAGCAGGATCGGCTCTTCTGGATCCCAGTCAACCGTCTGAACGTGCAGCTCACGGTTGAAGCGGTCGTACACCTGGCCGGTGGTGAGCGAGACAAACTCACCGTTGAGGTAGGCCTGCAGCAGGTTCGGGTCGTAGTTGGCCTGTAGACGCTCAATGAAGTCAGGCGGCAGATAGGGGTTGTCTGCCGTGCGCATCTTGATCAGCTTGCGATCAGCGCGTTCCTTGGTCTCTTCTGAGGCGAAGGTTTGCCACATCCAGCGGAAGCCTTCAGGTGTGGAGGCTGCACCGAACTGCCGAACGTTGCCGGCACGAAGGCGGCCAAGGATCTTGGGGAAGGCCTTGTTGGCCGTGGAGGGTGGGACAGTATCAATTTCATCGCAGAGGCACCATGCGGCGTTGATGCCGATGCAGCGCTGCCAGTTTTCAAAGCTGCGGCAGAGGATCTTGGTGTCGCCGCCGGGCAGGTGCAGCACGTATTCCGGGAGCGGTGAAGCGCGGAACGTGTAGGGGATGTCGTAGGCCTCTAGGAAGTCGTCGAAGTCGTTCTGCCAGATGTCACGGATCAATGGGCCGGTGGGCTCCATGACGATGCCGATGAAGCCCTGATTGCTGGCGGCGAGGTGAACGGCCTTGCTGGCTAGTGCACGGGTTTTACCAGCGCCGTATCCGGCAGAAATGCCAAGGATCTCGGTTGTCTGGTCTTCGACAAAGGCGAGCTGACCGGGGTGCAGGTCCGCTGTGATGCGAGCGAGGAGGTTGGCTACATCAAGGTCGCCGTTGCCATGACCGATCTGCTGAAGGACGTTGCCTGTTGGTGCAGCAGCAAGGATGCTCACGAGCAGAGCTGAGCGAGCTTGGCTGCGGTGTTAATGGCACCTAGAGCGATGTGGTACTGCCCAGCGCGGCGGGCTTCCATCTGAAGGGTGGAGCACTGAGAGAGCAGGTCAGCGATCATCTGGGGCCGTTCGATGTCCCAGTCAGCCTTGAGCTGATCGCGGGCCATGCGGAGGTATTGATCGCAGGAGCTTGCCTTGACCCCCCAGTTTTCTTCGGCATAGCGCAGGCAGTCCGACCTACGGCCGCCATTGGCGATTATGCGAGCGAAGCGGCGTGCCCGCTCGATAGCTTGACCTTGGTAGGAATCGCGGGCTGCCATCAGGCTGCCTCCTGTTGCTCCGCAAAGTGGGTAGCGGAGGGTTGGCAGATGGCGGTGTTACCGGTGAAGTCTTCCCAGCGCTTGACGATCACATCGCAGTAGGCGGGGTCGAGTTCCATTATGCGGCAGTGGCGGTTGGTCTTTTCGCAGGCGATAAGGGTGGAGCCTGAGCCTCCAAAGAGGTCTACTACAACGTCACCTTGTTTTCCCCATTGATCGAAGACCCATGAATGCAAGTCAACGGGCTTCTGCGTTGGGTGGACGCGCTTCTCTCCGCGTTCTACAGAGTCAAAACCAACCCAGCGCTTCCAAAATGTTGCTTTCTTATGGCGCTTCTTAGACCAGCAGATCTCAAAATCGTTACCGATCATCTCAGCATCAGCCTTGTCCCGTTTTTGCCAAACAATCAAGCTGCCACCGCGAGGCAGGCATTCAAAGTAATAATCAGCTCCCCACCAAAATTGCTCTGGCACATCTTGGAACAAAGCTATTAGAGCCGATGGATCAAAATCTTTGTCATCTCCTATTACTTCTTTCCATTTGTAGCCCTTTGCGTTAGGGCTTTTTGCGGAGCCTTTGATCTGGCTGTAGTCGGTGTTGAGGTTCATCCCATAAGGAGGATCGCAGTAGAGCATGTCCGCCTCCTGCTGATCCATCAGGCGTTCAACGTGCTGCGGGTTGGTGCTGTCACCGCAGAGGAGGCGATGATTGCCGAGAATCCAGAGATCACCTGGCTTGGTGATCGGATCTTCGGGTGCCTCAGGCACCTCATCGGGGTCGGTGTTGCCTTCGACTGGATCGAGTTGCTCGGCTTCCTTAAGCAGCTCGTCTAGGTCTTCTGCTTCAAACCAAGGCTCTAGGTCATGCTCTTCGCTGAGCTGTTGCAGCATCTCGGCATCCCAGTCCGAGAGTTCAGCAGCGCGGTTGTCAGCGATAGCGAGGCCGACCTTCTCATCTTCGGAGAGGCCGCTACGGCGCACGGCGATGATCTCGTCACCGCTGGCTTCAACGACCTTGAGCTTCGTTAGCCCTAGTGCCTTGGCACCTTCGATGGTGCCGTTGCCCGCAAGGATGCGGTTCTCTTCGTCGATGACGATGGAGCGTGCTGCGCCGTAGCGCTGCAGGGATTCCTGAATGAGGCGTGCGGAACTATCAGTACGCTTGCGGGCGTTCTTATGGTCAAACTTGAGATCTGAGATTGTATTTGCCATGGCCGGAGTTTAACCGGAGGAGGGCATGAGGAGGGTGCCATCTGAGGCGAGGATATTGAGCTTGTCTTCAGCGTCTTGAAAGGAGCGTGCCCAGATGGTGGCTAAGCGTGCGACGGGTTCTGGTGCGACGAAGTAGAGGAAGAGGTAGTGACCTTTAAGGGAACGATGGCCGTTGGTTGGGAGGTAGCCACCTGTGAGGCGGAAGGTAGCGAGAAGATTGCGTGCGATGTGTTCAGCGAGTTCTGGGTCAACGTCGTGTTGAAGGACCAGGCCGAAGGGTTCGCCTGTTGCGGGATCTTCAGCAACGATGGACCAGGGTTCCATGGCACAGGGTGCCGCTGCTTTAGGTTGCCAGCGGGATGATGGTGATGAGGGCACCAGGTTTTTCTTCTGCGGTGCAGTAGCGCTTGTGGGCAGCCAGTTGAACCACTTGAGAATCGTCGTGAAGAAGTGAGCCAGTGAGGGCATCAAGCACGGCACGGGAAAGTTTGTCGATGTCGCCCTTTAGGCGAGAGGTTAGGTGGGCTGGTGCTTTAGGGGATAGGCCGGATTTGTTGTAGTGGCCTTTGGGGCGTAGGAAGCGAAAGGTTATTGAGATGGAGACGGGGTGATTGATGAGTGGGGTATTGGTTGCTAGGGCTGCGTCGGTGACGAGAGAGCGCCAGGGACGGAGGCGCTGATTGGTTTCGCGCATGATCCCGTTACCGACATGGCTTTTAGAGCCTTGGGTTGCTGGTTCCATGCCGATCACGTTGAAGGTGATGGCACTAGGCGCGGATGATGATGGAGAGGGTGTTGATGCGTCGTTGTTCTCGTTCAAGCCACCAGCGTTCGGCTGTGAGGGCGCTGGCAGGGTCTGCGGAGAAGGTGCCATTGACGGTGAGGAACTGACCGCAGAGGGAGACAAGGCGACAGGGTTGGTTTTCAGGCCGCTTGGTTGTCATCTGTTGGTTTGCCAATGGCGGTGATGGCAGCGGCGACGATGGCCTCTAGCTGGCAGCGCGGGATACCGGAAACGGTGCGAGCGGCGGCGTCGATGGCGCGCTGGTAGGCGGTGAGGTTGACGGGGAGGGTGCTGGCTTTGAGCTTGGTGGGCATGGGTTGGCGTAATTAGTGAAGGTGACTACTCGTTGTCGGGAAGCTGTTCGAGAGCACGGCGGATGGTGTCTCTACACGTCACAAAAGCTGTTGCGTCCGGCCCTTTGCATAGAAGGGTGAGGGCATCTAGCGCCTGCTCCCTCAAGCTCGGCGGCTTGGGCTGAGCAAGTGCGGCGCGGGCTTCTGTCGCCAACGCATGTGCTTCGCGTCGGTCATCCATCAAAAGCTGCCGGTAATGGTCCAGCTCGTCAGCCATGCGGGCGCACAGCGCTCGGAAGTCAGTCATCTTCGTCAGGAAGAATTTCAAGAAGGGATGTGATGCACTGCCCGGTGGTGTTTTCAGCGCCGAGGCAGTAGCGCTCGGCCTCGCGCAGTGCCATGCGTAGCCGCTCCACAACGGGCCACGGATCGCGCAGTTCGGTGGAAAAGTCATCGAATGGTGCGGGGTGGAAGTCGCTCATTGGGGTGATGGGATGTTCTTGAGTCATTGTTGAACCTCGTAGTGTGTAGAAATTGGCAATTTGGCTAGATGGAAGTGACGAGACGATATCGCTTCAGGATTTCCTCCTGCTCTTTCTCTCGCCAGTATTGAAGCCTACGTTCAAGCTTTGCCGTAGCAAGTTGCATCACGCTTCGTTTGTCATAATCCCAATCCAACAATGGATCAGAAGCTTTGGCCAAAGAGTTGTTCGTAGGCATGAGAGATAGCGCGAAATTTCCTAAGATGATGATCCCTATCTTGCGCCAACAATTCCGCGAGATCTTTGATGAACTCATCGCCATTGTCATTATCAAAGTAATTAAAAATAGCGTCTGAAAGCACATCTTTGGGCGTGCTCACAGTTTGCCTCCTTTAATGGCATTGTTGTAGTTCATTAGATATTCTTCAAAATCAGCACCAAGAGGAGCCTCTTTTTGAAGCTCTTCATGATTCTGCTTGAGCATGTCCAAGCTCACAACAAAAGCACAACGAATGCGCTCCAGGGCCAGTTGTTGCACGACGTTAGGCTCTTCATCAATAGCCTTTTCAATGGTGCAAATGAATTCTTGCAGATCTCCCATGGAGAAGCTGCGCGTCACCATTGGCTGGCCAAAGTGCATGGCAAGCTCTCCATCCTTAAAAGCAGAAACAGGATGGTTGGGCAGTAGGTGATTGAAGGAGACGGTCACGATGGTGAAGCAGAGGGCTAGCGACGTTCGCCGTCGCATGTGCATAGTGTGCCAGCAAAAGGCCCCCTATCAAGGGGGCCGTTCATAAATCGTTACAAAGCTCGTGGCTTGCGCAAAGCCTGTGTGGCGATGCTTAGATTTTTGGTGATAGGCAAAGGCTTGTCTCGCCATTTAATGGCAATGGCATGGCAAGAGCCCACTGGCATTAGCTCAGCATGCCTGAATGCCCTATCCAGCAGGATTTGATAAGCCTGTCGCTTTGGCTTGCTCATCGGCCCTTCAGGCTCTTCAATGTTGGTACGAGCAAAGTCGGCAAGTTCCGTAATGTCATCTAGCTCATTGGTGGCAATGACAAAATGTCTACCACGTTGTTGAGCCTTTCGCCATGCAGGATGAATGGGCGGATTCTCCATGGCTAAAGCTTGTGCTTCTTCTCGCAATTGAGGAGGAATGCAAATGTGAACCATGCGAGGCAGAGAATGCTCTTCAACAAGGGAGAGCTGAAAGTCCATGATTAGATGAAACGGAATTGTCCGAAACGAAAAGAACGATTGCCGATGATTAGAAGGCTTTCACCAAAGCCGTCATACATTGTGCCAAGAAGAAAACTATTTCTCCATTGAAAACAGAAATCTCCCAGGCGAATATGCCCAGTGATGTCAGAGCAATGGAAAGAGAAAATCATAATTTGGGGTCTTCGGGAAGCGGAGGAATTTCTTCAATCATTGCAATCCTCACATCGGGACGCATGGCAAGCATAAAGTGTTCAGCTTGTTTTGCGGAAATCGCCCCAAGGGCGATTTTCTTGCCTTCGTAAGTGGTGATCAAGAATGTGCGGCACGTTGCAGCCATTACCAACTCTCCTCTTCAAGCTCTTCAAGAATGTGCTGACTGAGCGTTTCTTCAAGCATGGTGCGCCATCCGCCGTCGCCTCCAATGCTATTAATTTCTGAAAGGAGATGGAGAGCATCAGCAATGCGAGTGGAGTCCATTAGGCAGCTACAAGCCATACTGGGCTCTTCACCAATGAGTTCCTCAAACATGCCAATGTGCAGCTCAAACCATTTGCCCAGGCAGAACAGGGCCACTTGCCGGTAGGTTTCGTCGCCATGCTTCTGCAGCATGGCTTCTATGGTCTTGGCCAGTTTCGGCGGAATGCCTACAGTGCCATGGTCCTGCAAGTGAGGCGAGATTGAAGCGCCGATAGCTTGCCGCTTGCCATCTTTAGCGGCTACAGCTTGCCGTAGAAACTGGTCGACGGAATCAAAAGCGTCCAATGGAAAAGGGAGAAGATGGGCTCATAATGGTCCCATTAAGGACCATTGTCAATAGTCATCTTCATTAATTGTTTGTAAAGGCATGGCGTCAGGAAGTGGCTCGTTTTCTGGTTCTGCATCGAAGCTAATAGTCTCAGCAGACGCAGGAAGAGAATTGCTTCGGCGTTCTTCCGTTGCTTTGGCTTCCTTCTCCTTTTCAATGGTGGAAGACAAATCTTTCAGGAATTTCCTATAGGAGGTGTCTTGGTTTTCCACTTGCTTGATTTCGTTCAAGCCAAGCAACTTTGCTTGTTCCACCAGGGAATTCTTGGCCACGTTAAGGAACGATGCGTCGCCAGCACTTTCTTCAATCTTCACCATCTCCTTGCTACCATCGTCACCACCGTCCATAATGGTGACTACTTTCTTGCGCTTACTATTTTCAAAGCTACGAAGAGCTAAGTCTTTTAGCTCCATTTGTTCTTTCAAGAGACGCGCCCTGTGCGTATCTTGATTCTTCAAGATTTCTTGCGTATAGAGATCGCGGTTGAAATGGCGATCACCATTAACTGTTTCTTTGCTGAGTTTAAGAACATTCGCAATCTGACGATTGCTCATTTTTGCTGCAAGAAGCTCCTGCACCATCCATCGCCTAACGCCAAGCATCTCTTTGGTGTAGATGCCAGGACCGGCTGTACCGCCTTTTGATTTATGCTCACGAATGGCTTCGTATTGTGAAATTGGAACGCCAGCCTTTGCTAAAGCTTTTCGTGCATAAGCCTCTTCTTCTTCAGGCGTAGCAAATTCAATTTCAGGACGAGGCATTCTTTATTATTTTGCTTCTCGCATTGTAAGCGAAGCTTTTGGCTATGCGCCCCTCATGGTATCTCCCTTTCCATGGAGAGTACGAACAAATAATTCTGTGAAACGTTCCATGCGCGAGGCCACGACAGTGGCCGGAGCATCATCAATGGCTTGCTTCAACATACAAAGCTCTTCCCATTCAGCTTGTGACAATGGTGAGGGAGTGTAATTCATGACGAAGCAATGCAATGGCATGGAACGTGCCTAATAGAAGAGCGGCGCCTAATGCGCCGCTCCATAGTGCCACTCTGATTTCATGGCGACGAATGGCATCATCAATGAGACGCTGAAGATCATCGCCTGAATTAAGCATGGTTCAATGATACTGCCAGAAAGCTTTTTCTAACAGATCATCAAACTCATTTAGCTTTTTAGGGCAATACTTCCTAATAAATTCTTCCATTTCTTTGTGGAAGCTATCAACGATTTCTGCATAAGCAGCATCTAGCCCGCGAGAGTCCATTTCATGCTCAGCTTCACGCTCGTAAGCAAGAGCCATGCAATCCTTTGGGTTGGTGCAGAATTCACGCATTGGCTTGCTCCTGCACGGCGAAACCACCATCAATCAATTGCTGGATTTCATGCAAGCTTCCGCGCCAATGGCGCTCACCATTGTTATCACGGGCTCCGTAAAGCGTACGGGCCGCTGGTTGCGGCCCTTTAGCGGGTTTTGAAAAGCCGTGATGAATGATTGGCAGAATTTCTGCTCCATTGTGCTCCAGCAGAGGGAGCTTTTCTACTGGCTGAGGCGGTAGAAGCATTGCTTTGGTAGTTTCCTTTGCAATGTTAGTAACGTTCTTTTTGTTTGAAGGCTTGTTTGCCTTTCGTCTGGAACGTTCCGCCCTGTGGGGCTCCACTCTGGCTAGAGCGGCATTGCGGAGGTTTGAGGCCTCGTCTGGCCTGTTCCTTTTAGGGAATCTTGGCCTGATGATCGAGGCGCTTCGCCCTGGGGGGCTCCGCTTGCTCTGGATGGCCAGGCAGCGTAGGCTTGTAGCCCCCTGGAATGCTCGTCTGAGATCTCTGGGATACTCGCGGGACATTCCGGAACCAGTTTACTCACCCCCGCCAAATTTTCACAAGAGGGCCAGTGAGGAAATTGGCACAAAAAAGGGGGCTTGAGCCCCCGTTAGTCTTTTGTCTATACTGAAGAAAGCTGCTCGCTACGGTAGGCAGCGGGGAGGCTGTGCAATAGAGCCTCCCTCCTATTGCGAGACAGTCAGAACCACTCATCATCGTCTTCCCCTTCGGGAAGACTTTCATTGGGAACAATGGGAACAGGCTCTTCTTGGGGAGCTTCTTCCTGAGCGGGAACAGGCTCAAAATCAACATCTGGAGCTTCATAAGCCCAGCTTTGGTACATCCTGGTGCGTTCACCATTGGGACCAACAATGAAGCTGGTGTCAATCAAGCCTTGACGACGTGCCACTTCCAGCAAACGTCCCACGCTTACCGTGTCCCATGAGCCAGAAGCATTAGCAGCAGCCTTCCTATCGAAACGCTCGTGCTTGCGAGAGTTGATCATATTGACGAGATTATCCATGCTCTCATTGCCACCCACTGCAGGCCCTTTGTAATACCAGCCATAAGTGGCAGGATCACGCTGCATGAAATGCTTACCAGCTAAGCCACTTCGGCTCTTGGTCCATTCAAACATGAACTGCGTTGAATCAGGATTATTGTCAGTGCGATAGAGTTTCACCACTTCACTAACGTTGGCTTCAAAGCTGGAGCTATCACGAATACCACCACTTTTATTCAAGTGGTGAAGGATGACAATGGAGCAACCATATTGATTGGCAATGTCGCGCAGTTCGTAAATGCAATTACCAGCATCAGAACGGATGAGATCTACATCCATGCCAGCCAAGCATGAAGTGAGACTATCAATCATGATGAGCTGTGGCTGGTGGCGCTGCACGTAAGAAAGGAGCTGGGGGATGTTACTAAAGCGCCAGCGATCAATGAAATCAATCTGACCATTGCCTAGTGCATCATCGTCGTAGCCAATAATTTGAAGCTTTTCTGCAGCATCAACAACTGGCTCGTCGCATTGAATGATGAGCACTTTCCCTTTCTTGCAACGGCGATTGCTCCAATCTTTACCAGTGGCAACGTGCAAAGCCCAGTTGTAGACGATTGTGCTCTTGCCACTTCCGGGAGCTGCAGCTAGCAGCATCACGCTACTTTCAGGAAGAATGCCAGCAATAGTCCACTTCCTTGAGTCTTCAGACTGTGCAATTGCTTTTGCATCGAGGATTTCCATTTCCTCTTTGCCATGTACGCGACCGCGTGCTTCAGAAAGCAGCTTGTCGATTTCTTGTGAATTCAGCTTGACGCCATGAGCATCCATCCATTGGCGAGCTTCATAGGCAATGCGGGCATCGTTGTTGTAGAGACCAACCATGCGCTCAAACGTGCCAATGATCTCCTCGTAAGAAGGGAGCCCGTCTTTCCCTTCGTGCCTATCCTTTGAGACGATGGATGAAAGAATGGCATCTTGATCTGCACCATCATCAAGCCAGTCGGCTAAGTCATAGCCTCCTTTCTGAGGCAGATTGTCCCATTCAAAGCTGCTTGGATCCGCGTAGCACCATTGCGCATTGGGATTGTCTGCAGCCACCTCCTTCATGAGAGCCACGCCAGGCTCATCACGATCAGGACATAGAACTACTTTCTGCCCGCGAAACAGTTGCGAATAGTCACCGTTCGCACGATATTGTCCGCTGCCACCAAGAAACGTGCTAGAAGGCAGGCCGATTTCCCAAAGCCTATCAGCAGTCAGTTCGCCTTCAACAATGAAGATGGGCAGGCCTGAAGCTGCTGATGCTTCAATGGCATCGTAATAGCGATAGGGAAGAACGTTCTTGCGAAGTTGTTTGACAATTTCAGAACGCTTGCCACTTACATTATTGGCAGTGGGATAGTCTTGCGAAATGCTTTTCTTGCCAGAAGTGTCATCTCGCGTGACGACTATCACGTCTTCGCGATTGCGATTTTGATAGGGGAACGAATAGCGTTTTGCTTCGCGCATGGGACGTTCCCAGCGCTCTAGAGGAGCAAGAATGTTACGAATTTCTGCACGATGCTTCGGACTGTCGTCATTGAAGCAGTTGTATGCTCCGTTCCCTTCGTTCACGGACAGGTCGTTGCCACCGCACGCAGGGCAGATGTATTTGCCTGCATGGTCGCTCGGCTCCAGTTTGGCGAGGTGTTCAAGAATGGAAAAAGCCATGGGCGATGGTGAGATGGGGGTGTTCTAGCACCAGAATCCTGCTGCTGCAAGGCTTTCGCAATTCTTCATGCCAGCTTTAGCTTCAAGCCTTGACGCTCTGGCTATGACGGCTATATTGGCCATGTCCCTCGCACGGCAAAACCATGGAACTCTTGCTGGCCGCCATCATCGGTTTCAGCATTGGTTACCTTCTCGGCCCTCTGTTCTATGACCATTGATCACGGCGAGCTAAAGAAGAGCCGCCACTTCACCCTCACTGATACTGCCTACGCCCATCTGAAGAACATCGCTCATGATGCAAGGCAAAGCCTGAGTGAAACAGTGGAGCGTCTCATTCGCTCCACTCCCATCTGGGAAGGTAGCGCCACTCTTTCTGATGGTGCTTTTTCCATGATCGAGGATTATTCCATTTCTGACATCACCATCGAAAACTATGAAGGTTTCTCAGCTTAAACTTGCCTGCGAAGAGTTTCTTCTTGAGCATCCCGATTCTGAAGTGAAGATTCTATGGGAAGAAGGCGTCATTTCTGAAAACTACGATCCTGAATACCTTGAAGAGCCCACTGATGTGAGGGTGATTAATGACTGGCCTCTCCCTGGTGACAGTCTTATCACCAAGAACGAAAACCCAGACAAGATGTTTGTCATCATGTATGGCGAATATCAACCTCGTGGTTTTGGTTACAAAGCAGTGGCTTCAATTGAATGAACCACACTATCTTCACTTATTCTCCGTCCGACTTTTCCAGCATGGAAGACTCCGCAAAAGCAGCAATGCTCGACCGTTACAACGGCATCTTCACCCCGCTGGAAATCAGCGCCGAAGCTTTTAAAGCTGCGTATGACACTCCAGACATTGGCCCTCACATTGAAAAGGACTACAAAGGCTTGTCCTATTTGTCCTGGCCATTTGCATTCCGCTATTTGAAGGAGCATTTCCCGACGCTCTTTGTGGCCTTTGAAGAGAAAACTCTTGGCTGGCCCGTCTTCGGTGAGCCTGGTGCTTTTATCCTTCGCCCCTACCTCACGGACGGCATTCGTCGCACCCCTGCTCTTGTCTTTCCCGTGATGGACAGGAAGCACAACTCTATTCAACAGCTTGATGGCCGTGCCATTAGTGACAACATCCAACGTGCGAGCGTCAAGGCCATCGCTACGTTCACGGGCCTTGGTCTTCGTCTCTATGCCGGAGAGGACATCCCGAAGGAAGAAGCGCCGAAACCGGCGCTGCAGCAAGATGCCCCAAAGCCTGCTCGTGCGGCCAAGAAGGCTGCGACGGCCACTACTGGTGGCACTTCTGATGTTGGAGAAGAAGGGCCTACTGCCGCCGCCGATACAGGGACCAGTGAGCCTTTCGACGCAAAAGCAGCTCTTACAGCAGTGTGTAAAGCCAATCCGTTGAACTATGGCGACGAGAAAGCTTCTATGGCTGCAGGTAAAGCTGCTCTTGAAAGCATTGGACTTGCTCGCGCCACGGAAGTCAAAAGCTGGCAAGCCTTCGGAAACGTCGTCGCAGCAATGATGACGCTATGGGCAAAGCAAGAGCAAATTGCCATTAGCAAAGCTGAAATGACTGAAGAAATCAATGCCGTGCGTGGCCTTGAAGATACTGCTGCCATTATTGATGGCATGAAAGCTTTCGTCGCAAAAAAGCAGTAGATCTAGCAGCGGCCCGCTTAGCGCGGGCCTTTGCTGGAGCAGTTTGCATTGATGATGATGCCCTACCAATTACTGAGCTTCCTCCCGCCCTATTTGGCGAATGATCCTCTTGGCCTGTTCCTTCTCGTTACCTTTACATGCCTGATCCTTGCTCTGTCAATCTTGGCGATTCTTTCGCTGATTCTCCCATGAGTCGTTTCACTTTTCTTTACGAAGAAGGAGAAACCAAAGTCTCCTATTCTTTCCATAACATTTACATGCCTGAAATCATTGAACATTTCAAGCAGTTTATTTTGGCTTGTGGCTTCTTTGAGAGCTGCATAATGGCCTCCATGGAAACAATGGTTGAAGAGCATGAAATGATGGAAGAAAAGCGTGCAAAATCATCGCTCTCTAATTGATGCTTGTCATGAAGCGTTCTGGAGCTTTCCTGAAGACACGCTTAGCAGTGATCGTCGCATTGCTGCTGTTCTTGAGGCCGTTGCTAATCATCCTTTGGCTGATAAGCGATTCCTTTATCAAACTGCTCGCACTATTCTCATGCCTGACATTGCGATGTGCACGGGGGGTGAATGCCCTGTTAAAGAAAATTGCTGGCGTTACATGGCGCCTGCGGATCGCTGGCAGAGCTATTTCGCTGCGCCTCCATGCGATGAAGAGGGCTGCGACTACTTCTGGGACATGAATGAAAAATGACAAGTGGCTTGTTACGATCTATGCCTTGCAGCCCTTCAAATGCCAGCGTTTCCCCGCTACGAACCCAACAGGCTCCAACTGAACAAGAAGCGCTATTACGTTTGCGACGATTTTCCCAATGTTCCCGCAGGGTGTGTTTTGCCCTCTGTGACGACTATTGCGAGCGCGTGTTCATCGCCTGGCAAGATTGCAGCGCTCATGAATTGGCGCAGGAAAGTGGGCGATGAAGAAGCTAATCGTCGCACTCGTAATGCTGTGGATCGAGGCAATTGGCTTCACGGTGTTCTAGAAGACCTCTGGAATGGTGAAGACATTCAAACCCACCTCGATTCGCACGAGAATTACGTCCCCTACTTTGAAAGCATTGTTGGCTTTCTTGAGCGAGTGGATAGTCCGCTGCTCGTTGAAAGCGCCATTGCCTGGTACGATCCTGCGCAAGAAATTGGCTATTCAGGCACGTTCGATATGCTCGCCAAGATGAACAGCGGGGCGTATGCCTTGCTTGATTGGAAGACGAGCTACAAGGAAAAGCCTGACACTCAACTGGCCGATTACCGCATGCAGCTTGGTGCCTACGTGCAAGCCATTGAACAGATGTATGACATCGAAGTCAATGAAGCACATTGCGCCATTGCTATTTACGATCCCGACACTGGTAACGGCCAGGAAGCGCAAATCGTAAGTCTTTCGGCAGCAGAGCTTGCTATGCAGGCAGGCATCATGGTGCAGAAGGTGCAGCAGTTCTTCTTTGATCACTACCCAGGCGGGCGCCCCTTAACAATTTCTATGGACCGTGGAGCTTGACTCCCCTGTTTATGGCGCTATGCTTCTGATGCCCCTTCCAGGGCCTACTACACTCCGCAGAGGAACACTCAATGCCCGCTGGCAATCTTCCTTCTTTTTCTGGATCGCTTGATCTTACTCCCGACATTCTCAATGCCATGAAAAAGGCCGGGACTAATGCAAATGGCAACTACAAGCTGCGTTTTGCATTGTGGAACAACGACAAGCGCGATAAAGATACTGCCCCTCATTTCAAGGGTCTGGTGACAGTGCCTGAAATGACAGAGAGCCCCAAGGCTTATGCTTCGATGTGGGACAACGGCAGTGGCTCCAAGCAAAGCTTTTCTGGCGGCTCTGACGATCCGTTTTGATCGCTTCTTGAAGCTTTTCTTTTCTTGACAACGGGGCTCTTAAGAGCCCCTTTTCTTTTTCCAGAACCATGCTTCTTAATGACAAGGAAATCAGCGTTCTTGCTGAAAATGATATTATTTTTCCTTTCGTCGCAGAGAAAACCAGAGAGCTGCCCAATGGCACAAAAGCCCTCTCATACGGTTTAAGTCATGCAGGGTATGACCTCCGTTTATCCCCTAAGGGGTTCATGGTCATCAATGATTCCCACATCACGGATGAAGTGCTAGACGTAAAGGCTTTTAATAAGGAGCTGGTGTACGAGGCTGAACCAATTGAAGAGAATGGCTCCACGTTCTTTGTCCTTCCGCCGTTCTCCTGCGCTCTTGGCGTGAGTGTGGAACTCCTGACAATGCCGTCTAACATTATGGGACTGACGGACGGCAAATCAACGTATGCTCGACAAGGTACGATCATTAACGTTACGCCAATTGAGCCTGGCTGGTCTGGCCATCTCACTATTTGTATTGTTAATCCCCTGGCTTTTCCCGTTCGCATCTATGCCAACGAAGGCATCGTGCAAGTCATGTTCGTCCGTCTCAATGAAGACTCACGAAGTGACTATGGAAATGGCAAGTATCAAAACCAAGGCGCTAACGTAACGTTTGCTGCCGTATAGCTTGTGAGCGCTCTTGAAGATCAATTCCTCGGGCTATGGCAGGCTCATTTCCCAGATCTTCCATTGATTAGGGAATACAGCGACGTAGAAACGTGGGAAGCTGATTTTCAAGAGCGCTATGCCAAAAGCAAGCGTTCAAAGCGTTACAGGGCAGACTTCGCTCATCTGCCCTCACGTTCTCTCATTGAAATACAAGGCGGCACGTTCAATCGTGGCCGTCACGTAACTGGCTCAGGCTACGAGCGTGATGCTCGCAAATTCAATTTGGCAACGATGGGTGGCTGGAAGATCTTCCTTCTTACCACCCAAACGGCCAAGGAAACTTTTTGGCTTGAGCGGATTGCTGCTTTTCTGCGAAGCGCTTAACTGCATCAGCAGCTTCACCAAGCAGCTCATCAGCAGCTTGTAAATCACGCTCTTGGAGCTGCATAGCTTGCCGCAGCTCAAGATTCTCCTTGACCAATGCAGTGACGGCTTCTTGCATATTGCTCCAGCCTTCCATCATCGTGCAAGCCACTTCACGCAGCTTGTCAATGTCATTGCATTCACTCAGTGCCTTCTTATTCGCAACGAGAGCGAAGTCCCGCTCCATGCTCCGTTCAAAAGGCCCCATAACGCCAATACAATCTTGACCATTGTATTTTAGGCCAACGGGAATAGAGAAAGTGCTCATTGTCCTTGCATTGTTTCGTTTAGCCTAGCCATGCAGCGATTTGGCAAGCAGTTTGTTTATCTGGTGGACGATGGGAAGGATGCCGTAAAATGCGGGACGGGCTACCGTCCTTACAAACTCCCTCGCACTCCTCGCAACCATGAATGGCTTCCAGGACAGCATGTGGTGTACGTACAACGTACGGCAGCAGGGTGGATGCCCTCTTCCGTTGTTGGCACCATTGAAGGCTTTGATGAAAGCGGAAGATCTCGTAAGGCACGAGTACGGTGGCATTCGGCTACGAACATTGCTCCTACAATCAGTCTGCAACGGCTCAGGCCTCTCGCTTTAATCCATGGCTATTGCTGAAAAAATCGATCCGCTGATGGATGGCATCAGCATGGTGCGTCTCATTGATTGGATGGGAAGCTCTCTTGATATTGTTTGCGACGCTCGGCAGAGCTTTGATCAGACCAGCAGCGAATGGTCCGAAAAGGACCAGAAGCTTCTTAATTATCTCGTCAAGCACCAACACACCAGTCCATTTCGTGGCGTTGTCACCAAATGGCAAGTGAAGGCTCCGCTGTTCGTTTGTCGGCAATGGTGGAAGCATGTTATTGGTGGTACGTTTGCCAATGACACGCTTGGTTGGAACGAGAAAAGCTTTCGCTACTGCGAAGCTGATGAAGAGGCCTATTACATGCCTCGTGAATTCCGCCAGCAAAGCCCCAGCAACAAACAGGCCTCTAGCGGCCCTCTGGAGCCAAGCATGAACCAAGTGGCCATGATTGAATATGCCAAGGCCCTTGAGCAGTCCAAGCAGGCTTACAAGGCGTTGCTGACGCTAGGAGTGAGCAAGGAGCAGGCACGAGGCATCATGCCAATGTCCACCTATACGTCCTTCACCTGGACTTGCAGCCTTCAGGCTCTCTTGCATTTCATCTCTCTGCGGGACAAGGCTGATAGCCAAGGAGAAATCCAGGCTTATGCTCAGGCCTTGTCTTCCCTTGCCCGTCCATTGTTCAAAGAAGCCTTTGAGGCTTTTGATCTTCACCAATCTTCTTTCTAATGACTGACGCCGTGAATCATCCCCGTCATTATGCCAAGAATGGCGGCATTGAATGTATTGAGGCTATTGAAGCTTCAATGGACCAAGACGAATTTCGTGGATTCCTGAAAGGGAATGTAATGAAATACGTTTGGCGCTATGAAGAAAAAAATGGCCTGGAAGATTTGAAGAAAGCCAGTTGGTATCTTGATCTTCTCATTTTTAATATGGAAAACGAGCCACAGCAAGAAGCAGTTGAGGCTCTTGAGAATGCTTCCCAACAATGCGAAGGAGGATTCTGTCCAATGCCTGGCTCGGTTCAGCCGGTTCCTGGCATTCGCTACGATCTTCCCGGAAAGCAAATCACTTTTGCTCCCATTGAAAACTAAGCAGCATTGCAACAAAGCCCCCATAAGGGGGCTTTTTCATGCTCAATTGTTTGGTGCATCGGCAGCACAATCCCTTTCTTCTCGCACCATGCTTCAAGCTCCTTCTGGTCAGTGTGGGCGCTAACAAAGCTATTGCAATACACCCATGCCATCACAATCTCCTCTCGCTTCTCGGTCCAGAATGGTTGCACTCGCCACCATTCCAGCATTGGAAGGTTTCCTTTACGAAGATTACAGCTTTTGCATGCGGGAAGCATGTTCCAACGGCTGAAATGCGGGCCTCCTTTGCTCTTGGGAACAATGTGGTCAATCGTAAGCTTTTCTTTCCATTCCCCGCAATATGCACAGGCACACTGCCCAAATGGTCCCCTCAGAAAATAATCTTCAAAAATACTCTTACGAAATCTACGTTTTGCATCTCCAGGGCGAAGTTCAATGAGAGAATAAAGCAGCTCATCAGGACCATTCGCTCTTGGCATGGCACTATTAAATTGTCTTGACCATAGTTTAACGCTAAATAATGCCTCGTGAATTTTGTATAGAATAGGCGTATTGATTGATGGCTATGGACAGTTTCAAGGACGGCCTTGCAAATTTTGTAGCCACCATCACGGCTGGCATGTTGCTGTCAACAGGCGCCATGCTTATTGCAGTGGGCACTCAGCAAGCAAGAGTGGCAGTGCAAATTGAAAGCATCACCGAGAAGCTAAGCGTGCTCACAGATAAGATGAGCGACATTGAAACTAGAGTGCGCAGTTTAGAAATTAAGCGCTAGCGTATTTATATCTTCCTTGCATTGTTCATCATGAGCGGCGCAGAATGGTTTGTTATTGGTGGCATCATTATTGCCGCCGCCGACCAAATTCTTGATCGTTCCCCTTGGAAAAGCAATAACGTTCTTCAGCTTCTTCTTGAAGGCTTGAAGACTATTTTTCGCGTGAAGGGCTGAGGCCATGTGGCCGTCAAATCGAGCATTCTGGGATGAATGCTTCCAAATTGCTCGTAAATATGGCGCTCGATATCCAGAGCTGGTAGCTGCACAATGCTGCCTAGAAAGTGGCTTTGGGAATCATACTTCTGGAAAGCATAATTATCTAGGCCTAAAAGGAAGTGGCACCACCACTTCTACGCAAGAATGGTATGACGGTCAATGGGTGACCATTAAAGCTGGTTTTATTGATTTCCCTAGTCTTGCTGCTTGCATTGAATATTTAATCACGCGATGGTATAAAGACTATCGTCACTTTAAGGGCATCAATAATGCCCCTAATCGCTATGCAGCGGCGCGTATGCTCAAGGAGCAATCGTATGCCACGGATCCCGATTACCCCGCAAAACTGTCTAAGCTCATGAAGGAATATGCTCCTGAGAGCACTGCTTTTACTATGATTGGCCCCAAGAAACGTCCGCAAGATTTTGGCTTTAAGAAAGGCGATTCACATTTAATTGTGAACGATGCAGTGGAAACCATGAAGGCTTTCTCATTTGAAGGGAAGCTCTTATGGGAAATCCCTTGTCTTGCTCGTGGACAATATAGTGATTTTGAATGGAAGATTACAAATTCAGACACTCCTCCAGGGATCTATAAAATTGGTGCCATTTACAAAGACTATGAGAAAGTGGGCGACAAGCCTGCTTATGATCGCACCCTCATGGCTTACGGCTGGTACAGCTTTGACATGGTCGAACTAGAAAATCAAGAAGCCGGCAATGGTAGGGCTGGAATTATGGTGCATGGTGGCGGAAGCGCAAATGGTTGGCCGGGAGCATGGGCTCCCAAGCAGCCATTAGTCCCCACTCATGGTTGCGTGCGTTGTCACAACATTGACTTGCGCGACAAAATCCTTCCGCTCACCAAAACCGGCACTGTCTTTATTAGCGTCTATCAAGAAGGTTAATTACTTAAGCCCAGAAGCACCCTGAGGCGCTTCCATTTAGCAAGCTCCTTCTCGTGGTAGTCCTCCCAAGAAGCGATGGTTTCGCTCAGTGCCTTACAGGCCATTGCTGGATCATCGTCTGTCAGTAGCTCAGCAAGAATGTCCGAAAGATGCTCCGTCTGTTGCTTGTACCACTCGCCTTCTGCAACGAAAGGAAAAGCCATGGAAAGGGGTAGCATGGTGCTGCCCCAGCATAGCTTCTATAGCGTTTCAATCCAGCCCAACATGCCAGTTGCTTTAGCGTTGCCAGAGCTTGTCACTGTAAGGAACAGTTCATCGCTAACTCCGCTTCCATTGACGCCCAAGGAAAGGCTAAGCCCATCTTGCACATCGATTTCCACTGAACCAGCGCTGTAGTAAAGACCAGCATTAACAGTGGTTCCGCCGGAAACAATGCTGCCAGCAGAGGTGGTTTCCACATTTCCCCTGCCATTGGCACTAGCGGTCCAAGTAACGCCAGAAGTGGTTGGATTACGACGAAGCTTCCATTCAATCGTGGTATTATCCTCCGTCACTAAATCAACTTTCACTGGAATGATCACATTATCAGTGCGGCCACTTGCCATGCGAATGCCGGCAACGATACGCTCACCAGTGATATTAGGAATTGAACCAAGAGCAGGAGAAATTGCATAAACTTCGCCATAGGGTTGATACCCGCCTTCGCTTGCAACAGTGGAGCAAATTTGCTTCATTGTTGCGCCACTAGCGCTTGTTGCATATTTTGCAATGCGATAGGTTTGTGGCAATACTGCCGCTGTCATATAGACGCTACTAATATTATTTGCATGGAGGAATTCATGGCAATAATAATATTCGCCATCAAGAATAAAACCACAACGTGCCCGTCCTGCCCCTAACCATTCAAGATCAGTGGTAAAGATGTTGGCCTTTGAAAAATCAAGCCACGAAGCAGTGTCAATATTCCATTGATCCTGATTAATAACGTTTTCAGTGACAACGCCAGAATACTTTCCTCTTACCACTAGCTGAAGAGTGGTGCCACTGGCACGAAGAATGATTCCATTGTTGTCATCAAATAGTCCCACTTCCTGAATAACACCACTCGCCGGCATTGACCCAGCAAAGCTTTGAATGGAAAGCAAAGACTTTCCTGGCTGATAAGGAAACCTTCGCCGAGTGCGCCTCATTACGCTGTCACCAGAGGCGGTGGTGACAGTCATATTGATAGAGCTTTGATTCGCATCATGAACAGACGATGCAGAACCAGTGATGGTTTCATTCCACACATCACTACGTTTGTCGTAACGAAGTACGGAATCAAATAGCGTATATGGCTGGCTTACGCGCTTACGTGCAAAGGCATCCACTTCTCCGCTGTCAATACCACGACGAATAATTTGACCACGATAATCGGCGGCAATTGCAGTTTCAAACTGGTCACCGCCTCTAACTACTTGTCCCATGAAAATAGCCCTTTATTTAAGTCTATTATGGAGCAGTATATCCTTGAGCATTGACATACACTTGAGCGCCGGAGGCTACACAAGCAAAGTTTAAAGCAGCATTAGCGGACGTTTTCAATGGATTATTAAAAACAATTTGATCTGTTGATGTCATGGTTCCACTGAGGTGTCCGCGCCAAATTACAGTACTACCATCCTTTACTACGGCTTCTGTCACCGTAGCATTCGCGTTTTTAACCGCCAAAGAAGTGAGATAGCGTCTTAAACCAGCACCGGCAGCGCCAGCTAATGCCACGTCTGCTGTGTTTGAAATGCCACTACTAGTTGCAGCGTAGGACCATTCAAGCTCAGGAATTTGATATGGACGAGTGATTAATGCACCTTGTAAAGTGGTGATTAGATCAGCCGTATCGCCAGTGGCAACGTTTGCGTAGTTGGCAGTGAGAGCACGTCCTGCAATCCTTACAGGGTTACCAGCAACCGCAGCATCGTGCGCTGCAGAGCCTGCAGTATTAAGCGCATTAACGCTTGCTTGGTGAGTTAACTGTACTGGAACAGAAGCTGCTTGCGTTGAATTAGCTTGAATCTCCACTCTTTCACGGAGATAATCAAAAATACGAACAAAGCCAATTCGTGCGTCTGTACGTTTAATGATCGTACCGCCAGCATTTGTAGTGGTAAAAGTGGCAGGAAGAACAGTTCCTCCAATGGGAAGTAAAGTTATTGTCGTAGTAGCAACGTTTGCAACTTTATAGACGCCATCCACATTTAAAGATGCACCAGTCGAATCGTTTCTACAGCTATAAACATTCACATAGTCCCCAACTGAAGCGGCCCAGTTGCCGCTACCAACGAGAGTTAATGCAGTGCCATCGTTGGCTGCAGACTGAATGGCAACAGTTGTAAAGGCGGCAGGAATGCTTCCGCCTTGCACTCGCGCCACCATGCCACCATAACTGGTAGCAGTGGCAGAAGCACCAAAAGCAATGGTGAAAGAAGTGGACGTGGGGGTGGAGGCAACTGCAGTGGCAGTAGTCAAGTTGGCGAAGTTAGTTTGATCACGAATGCCATAGATGACAATTTGATCACCAGTTGTTAAACCATGCGCTGTTGACGTTGTAATTGTGGCAGTGGTAGAGCCGGCTTTGACTGCAGAAACAATTTGTGCAGTTGGAACAGTAAGCCCTTTATTATTGGTAAATCGAAAACGCAGCTTATATTGTTTTGTAAAATCAGGAACCACCTGCGTTCTAAATATCCTGGCATTCAACGCACCAATACTGTCAACTGCAGCATCTTGATACTGAGCCCTGTCTGCCTGCAAAATATATCTAAATTCAGTGGCTGGAAACCATGAGTAAGTGAAAGCAGCATTAATACCTTGTGTTCCAACAGTCGTGTTGACGGTTGTTGAATGGTTACCATTCGCAGCACCGCCAGGAAGAACATCGCCACTATTGGCGCGCACGTATAAAGATGAGTTAGTGGCAGTAGCGTTCTCAAAAATTTGCGACATCCCATCCCTTGCATATCCCAATGCAGAGCGCTGGTAAACAAAACCGGAAGTAAATGGACCTGCCGTTACAGAAGGAATGGTACCACCAGGTCCAGCAGTGCAAGTGAACTGCGTGGTAGAAGGAATGGTCGCAACAACTAAAGACGGATAGTTAAATCGACTATCACTCACTCCATAAATACCAATACGCTTGCCAGGAACAAGACCATGGGCGCCTGACGTATTAACTGTCAAAGTGGTAGTTGATTGCGAAATACTTGCAATGGTTAATTCAGAAGGAGGGGTGAGACCTGCGTCTGTGCTAATAATTTCTACTGACAGCTCTTGTCCCAATACTCGCTGGGACATACTTAAGCCAACTGCAGCCTCTAAAGGCATGTCATAGTTAGTGATTCCCTGTAAAACTGTTTCTCCGTCTGCGACTAGAGGATCTTTAGAAATAACTAGATAGGACGCAGACATTGCATTTCCATCTAGCTGAACAAGGTCCCCCGAAGCTGTAGTTAAAGTCCAATTAGTTCCAGGAGAAAAGCTTTCAAACGATTCCCTGAATTTAGTAGTAATATTCGCAGGGTAAACATTTACGCCGCTAGCGATGGCAGTTCTAATGCCAGACGCAGTGGCTTCAGACGCAGCTCCAGACGGTAATGGTAAACTTGCAATGCTTGCAGGTACTGGATTGCCGCTATCATTGCTAATCTCTACGCTTGCATTAGCAATCTCCACTTGAATATCTGCGCCATCATCAACAAAAAGCTGCACTTTATCTGCAGCGTTCATGCCGCTAGTGTCAGCATTAAGGAATAGCGTCGTATTTCCCGAAACGCTGCTAACACTACCGCCTCGTGCCGGCGAATTGAATTGATAAATAACTACATTATCAGTGACATTTGTAGCAAGCAAAAATTGCTCTAGCGGAAAAATACCGCTAATCGTAATACTGCCAGAGCCAGCAACGCCAGGCGAGAATGTATAGCCAGAAACGAGATATTTAGCCATTCATCCTAAAGCAATGGAATAAGCAATAGCGTTATCGTTGTCTCCTTGTGGTCCTTGCGCTCCAACTGAAGACGCAACCACCATAGAAGAAGCAACGGAATCACTATTAATGATAGCTGCATTAGTGCTTGAAGCACTGACGATAACAGCATTGCCATCATCGCTAGAAAAGATGGCGCTAGACCCTGTATTATTTTCGCCAATTAATGCAACACTGCCATTAGCAGTCGAAATGAGAGATACTTCCGGCATGAAATTAAGCGCGTGAATAAGTGGCTTGAACAGTCATCTTGCCAGTAAGCCAATAATATCGCTCGCCTCCAGATGAAGTGAGACTCACGTCATAACCAAACTGTCCAGTTTCAAAGCCAGAAGTGGTGGCAGGAGAAAGTTCAAGCTGAAACAAACCATTTGCTGCATCAATTAACGATGGAGAGAAAGTGCCCACATATTGATTTTCAAGAAGCCCGCGAATATCAGAATCAACAGTATATCCACTTAAATTAATGGGAGTGCTCACGTAATGCGTACCACTAGCGGTACCATGAAGAGCTAGGCTTGTTCCCCCAGAAGAAGCTGACACTTTGAAAGAATCGTTAGTTAAACCACTTGCAATGACATAGTAGACAGTATTGTCAGTCATCCCGCAAGGTAATGCGCCTCCAGCAAATACCACTTTCTGACCACTGTTAAAGCCATGGCAGCTAGTAGTAAATGTGCTTCCAGAAATATCAATTGTTGTTTGCTTCTGGTTTTCAGTGGCTCTAAACTGATTTTTCCAAGTGGCATTTTGCAATACCACTATGTCATAAGTGGCTGGATAAATCATTGCTCACTGGCTAATTAGCTTCATTATAGCTTTGTTCTTGCCATTAAAAAAGGAGCTAACGCTCCTTGAAATAATCATCCCTTGCCTTGGCCGCGAGAAAGTTTGCGGCCGTGAGATGCTTTGCTATGTTTTCCTTGGCCTTGCTTTGTAAGCTTTGGCTTGCCAGCTTGATGTAGCTTTTGACCGCTAATACCAATCTTTGATTTTGCTGCCATTTATCAAGCCCAAGGAAGACCAGTGCCAGTGGTGGGAGTACGTTGCTGTTCAATTTGAACGGCAAGAGCAGCTTCAATTTCTGCTACTTTCTCATCGCCAAACTTTTCTTTCACCCAGCCGATGACAATTTCGGGAGTGAGCTGAGCGTAAGGAATGGCATTGTCCTCGTCAGGAGCTTCAAGACCAAGACTGCCATAGGCCGAACTTGCATAGGTGCCATCATCGGCAGAAATTGTATAGTGAACAGTGCCCACGTAACCATTTGAAAGCGTGCGGTCCATATTGGCCACCGCCCATGTGTAAGTAATTGCCATGATCAGAAAGAATGGTCTTCGTTAGTTTAGCAATGGAAAAGAAGGCGGTTTCTTCGGGAAACCGCCAGAGCTAGTAGCGATGTGGACTACGCGCTTTCAAGAGCTGCAACTTTGGCCTTAAGTACGTCGATCTCAGCCAACGCCTCCTGCAGAGCCTTGGTCAGCGGTGCAATGAACTGGTCGTAACGCAGAGCCTGCTGGCTGTCGGGATCGTTTTTATCGGTTAACACCCATCCGCCAAAGTCAATACCGAACTCGTCGGCGACTGTCTTGACCTCTTGAGATGCAAATCCCCAGTGCGTACGATTACCGGGAACGGGATGCTGCCTTGGATTTCCGTTTTCGTCTGGAATGGGAGCACCGTCTTCATCGCGCTCTATTTCATATCCACCAATCTTCCATTTGTAGGTAATAGGCCGGAGGCGCTTGATAAAATCAATACCATTTTCAATAGGCCGAATTTCCGTTTTGTCACGAATATCTGATGTTTGGATGGCTCCGTTGACAGCCCAAATAGCTGTCCAGCGAGCTGCTGATCCCCCACAAGAATAAGTATTATCTGTTGCAGGTAGTAAGTTTGACCAAAATGATGAGCCAGTATTATGTAAAATAGCGAGATTAACTGGTGATGCCCAATTACTGTTTTGTGCGCTTCTAATATAAGGACCAATTGCGCCCCCAGTAACGTAAGCTCCGAAGTGATATGAATAGCGACCAACTTCCTGGCCAGCAAATATTTCTAGGCCAGGACCGCTGCCTCCGGCATCGTAAGAACCAGTATTGTTCTGAATAGTAACTCGTCCAGTACTCCCAATCCTCATCCGCTCCGTTGGAGTACTCGCCCCGTCGGAGGTCGTGCTCAGTATGATTCGGCCTGGCATGTCACTAGTGCCAGGGGTGCCGTCTACAACAACTCCTATGCTTGCAGCACGAATCCAGGCGCTGCCGTCGTATCCCGCTCCATGAATCTCAGTAAGAGTATCTCCGCTTGCCACGCTTGAGGGGCTTGCTTTGGTTCCGCGAGAACTACCAAGCCTTAATTGAGCCGCAAAGGCTACTGAACTACTGTTGCGGATAAAGATTCCGCTATCTGCGGTATTACCTTCAGTGCTGATTTGCAAAGGCGCCGTGCCATTTGCTGTATCCGCAGTAGACGTACCAACTAAGAGCCTGCCGGAGCTGTCGATGCGGGCGCGTTCTAAAGCATCAGTGAAAACTAAGAAAGCTTTATTTTGTCCATCAAGCTTAAGTCCAGTTCGGACATCACCAAGCGATCCTCCACCGTAGGAGTAAATAAAGCCATTTCCGCTTGTGCCTATATCGCCCGAATAATTTATGTCTCCAGATACGTCGAGTTTTGATGCGGGGCTCGTAGTGCCAATCCCTACACGACCTGAACTGTCAATAAACAGTCGCCCAGTGCCATTAGTGGTTAGAGCTAGCTGGTCTGCACCAGGAGAGTAAATACCAGTATTTGCGTCCCCGCTAATAAATAGTCCTGGCGTGGAATCTGAGCCCGCGACAACACCAAACGCACCAGTCATCGTGTCGCCAGTGACGTTTACAAACTCACCAGCCTCACTGCGCCATGCAGCACCGTCCCAAATCTTAAACACATAAGTGCCGCCACTGGTATCAAGCCATTGCTCGCCAAGGCTATTACCAGCAGTGCCGCCACTTGCAGGACTAACATTAGGAGCCGTTGCGCCAACATGCACAGGCCCCACTTTCACTAAATTACCATTGGTATCCTTAAAGAATGCTCCAGGACTACCACTTGCATAGTTAATGGCCAATTGTCCATCAACCATGGACGCAGGATTAGGGCGCTTGTTAAGCGTCGATGAACGCAGATGCTGAAGAACACCAGCCATAATTAAAAGCCTTCCAGAATTACAGGAGACAAATTAGTCTCTTGCAATTCTAAAAGGCTTTTGTTTTCTAATGATTAGAACGTGCCTTCATCAATGATGGCATCAATAGTACCAGCAGAGAAATTACCACTTGCATCGCGAGCGACAATTGCGCTAGCAGTGTTAGCGCTGGTAGCAGTGGTGGCGCTATTACTAACTTTTCCAGCGGTGGAAATAGTATTAAGTTTGGTATCAGCAATGCTGCCAGCAAGCATTGTATTGGTGACTGTGCCAGTATCACCAGTAGTGACAACAGTGCCAGTGACGTTGGGAAGCGTGATTGTCCTGTCCGCCGTGGCATCAGCAGCAGTAAGCTGAATTTCAAAAGCGTTATCAGTGGCGCCCTCAAAGAAAAGCGTGCCTGTCGTCCCGAATGTAACGGCACCAGTAATAGTCCCACCAGCTTTGGGCAATGCTGCATTAGCCAGGTCATAAGCGCTCTTTACTGCAGTGGCAGTGGCAGCAAGCGTAGAGCTAGTAGTGCTCGTGCTGTCAGTGAGCTGAACGGTGCCACGCACGCTTGTCGTAGCGTCAGGGATGGAAATAACTGGCGTTGTGGTGCCGCTAACAACAGTGAGCGGAGCATTAACGCTCACTGAAAGAACTGTGCCACTTGCAGGCGTCACCCACTGAACACCGCCACCAAACGCAGAATTAGCCGTCAATACTTGCCCATTTGTTCCCACTGCTTGCTTGACAAGAGTGGTTCCACTGCCAACAAGAAGATCACCCTTCGTGTAGGAATTAAAGCTTGTTCCGCCATAACCAGTGGCAAGAATGCCGCTCGCTACGTTATTAACATTCCTACATTCGTTGCTAACTTCTTCAATGGCAGCTTGTACGTTGCTTGCAGAAATGCTTGCAGCAGGAGTAAAGGACACCTGCGCAGCGCTCTGCGAAAGATAAGTGGAGCTAACATCCACTTCAGTCCAAGCAGCACCATTGCAAAGCAGAATGTCGGGCGGCTGCAAAGTAGTAGCAGGAGCAGGCGAAGTGCCAGTACCACCGCTTGCTACCACCACGTAATAACGATTAAACGTGGCAGAAGGAGTGGGAAGTGGTTGCCCAACGGTTAAACCAACAGCAGCACCATCGCTACTGGTGCTAGCAATAATATTTCCGCTTGCGTTATATGTGCCACCAAAGATGATTTCGCCAACGCTAATGCCAACAGGGTTCCAAACGTTACCATCCCATAAGTAAAGGTCTTTCTCCAATGGATTGAAGAAGAATTGTCCAATAAAATCAGCAACCGGCGGTGCTTCGCCAAACTGACTCACTGAATAGTTTGCAAGTTTAGAAGCAAGAATGGAATCATCCGCAATTAAGCCACTACCAAATGTGCCAGTAGTAATTTTGCTTGCAGGAAGAGACGGAATGTCATCCGCAACCAAGCTTGTCTGACCAGCACTAACGTGCCCCTGTGCATCCACTGTTACTTTGTAATAGATGCCAGACGCCACGCTATTCGCGTGGTTAAAGATGCCGCTGACAGTTACTAGGCCCGTACCAGCTTGAGCTACGCCTAATGCTGCCGTGGTAGCCCTAGGAAGATCATTGGCGGTGATGGCACGGAAAGTCGGAGCAGCATCAGCACTGCCGCTTGCAGGACCAGCAAAGAAGCGCGTGGCAACTTGCGTGTTTAACGAAGGAACAATGGATGCACTGAAGGCATCAGGATAGGAGGTGGTAAAGCTGTAAACAGTGTCGCCAGAGATGACAGCAGTGGAAAGACCAGACTGTCGCTGCCATTCACTTCCCGTCCAAGTGTATTCAACGCCAGTGCCAGTATTTAGCCATTGCTGGCCAATAAAGATGCCACTACCAACAGGAGTGGAGCCAGCAACAATGGCAGCAGAATTATTCGCCATCTTGGCGCTGGTAACAGCACCATCCGCAATTTTTGCAGTGGTAACAGCCCCGTCATTAATCTTTGCTGAAGTGACTGCAGAAGTGGCGATAGTGGCAGCAAACGCCCCTGTGCCAGTGCCTGTAACATCTCCAGAAAGCGTGATGGTCTGGTCGCCAGTATTAGTACCAGTGGACGTACCAGTAAAGGTGCCGTTTTGCGTGGCTAATGTGCCAAGACCAAGAGTGGAGCGAATATCAGCAATAGTTGCATCATCAAGAATAGAACGCGCCGCAGAAGTGCAAGAGATTTCTTCTACAGTACCGCCACTTGCTGAAGAGCGACCAAGCAACACATTGCTTGTAGAAGTGGCTTGAATTTTTGCGTAAGAAACAGCTCCGTCAGCAATCTTGGCAGTTGTAACGCCACCGTCAATAATCTTGGCTGTAGTAACAGAATTACTAGCAAGCTTGTCTGCCGTAACGTTTGCATCTACAATTTTGACAGTAGTAACGCCACTATCAGCAAGCTTTGCAGTGGTGATTGCACTGTCGGCAATGTTTCCAGTGACAATGGAAGAAGAGTCATAATCTCCACTTCCTACTGTATTTTTTACGGCTAACGAACCAAGTCCAAGCGTAGTGCGCTGTGCAGTGGCATCAGCATCATCCAACAATGCCCTGCCTGCCGCAGTAAGTGTGATGCTTTCTACGTTGCCGCTACCAGCAGATGCTCGACCAAGCAGCACGCCACTTGCCACTTGTTGAATCTTGGCAAAAGTGACGGCATTATCTTCAATGGCTGCAGTTGGAATGGAACCACTTGTATAGCTTCCAGAAGGAATGGAACTCGCAGTGATTACTACGCCCGATAGCTCGCCGGAAGCAAGCGCCAATTTTTCAATGGTGACAGCGCCGGAAGCTAATTTCGCGGCAGTGATTCCACTGTCAACCAAATTGATTGTATTTACAGCGCCACTAGCAAGCTTAATTTGCGTGATGCCACTGTCGGCGATATTTGCTGAAGAGATGGCGCCACTGGCCAATTTTGCCTGCGTAATGCCACTATCAACTAATTGAATGGTGCCAACTGAATTGGCTGCCATTTTTGCAAGCGTAATGCCACTTGCAGCTAGATGAACAGTATCAATGGCGCCAGCACTTACATTATTCCCTGTAATGCCACTGGTTTCAATTTTTGCAGAAGTGACAGCACCATCAAAAATCTTGGCTGTTTCTACCGCGCCGCTAGCAAGCTTTGCGGCCGTAACTGCTAAATTATTGATCTTACCAGTGGTAATGCTTAAGTCTTCAAGAAGACTGGTATTGATAGTGTTGCCAGTGGCAACTATTCCCAATTCCAATGTGGAACGTGCACCAGCAGCATTGGCATCATCAAGAAGAGTGCGAATATAAACAGTGCAATCAATCTCTTCTACATTGCCAGTAGAACTACTGCGACCTAGAAGCTTATTAGCGCTTACTTGCTGTATCTTGTCATAAGTGAGCGTATTAGGGGCAATGGAAGAGCCAGTAAGTTTTGCAATACTGGCTTGATTAATCTTTGAAATATCAAGAGTTGAAGCGTCAGCAATGTTAAAGCCTGCCTGGATCAGGCTCTTCACTTGCACCTTCTTGGTTTGACTGGCGCTAACGTCCGAAATGGGTAGTACGTCGTTAGAAGCTACGCCTCCCTGAGGAAGTTCGACGAGTTCCGTAATTCTTTGATCGGCCATCTCTCAAAAAGGCAGTGCTAAATACAGTCTAGTCTTAAACGATAATAGCTATTATGACTCCCCCTCATCCCTTAAATTAATCACTGGGTTCCTGCAGCAGATAATCAAGGCTTTGCTCAAGATAAATGGCATCATCATCTTCTTTCAAGATGAACTCAGTTGGTATTCCCACGCGAAGCTTGAATTCCCCAGTGGTAACAAAATCAATGGAACAAGCCACTAAGGCGTCAGACGTTACAGTTACACCCGCCCTTGTTACAACTGCCTCAACTTCGTAATAAACTTCTTCTCTAAAGCTTGGTGATCTATCTACCGACGAAATCGAAAGCAAAGCTTTAAATGCACTGCCAATATTTATTCTGTTAATAACTTGCAGCAAGAATAGTGGTGTGTCCTGTCTTGGAATAGTGTCATAACTAAACAAACATTCGATGCTTCCATTGCCACTGAGTAATCCTGCTGAATACTGCTGCTTAAAGGTGTCCGACAAGCTTGTCGTCTCCATCGCAGCCCTGTCAGTATTTATTTCAAACGATGTAACAGAGCCCAGTGTGTTATACCTAGTGTCTTTCACTCCAATCGTAACTGGCAATGATTCGCCGTAAAACTGGGCCAACGCATATTCATCTGCTCGCTCATTATTAATGGCACTTTCAAAGCTATCAAAAAGGCGAATACCTCCTAGTTGATTAATGTGAGCATAGGCCCGTGCATTTTTTGGCACTTGATATGGACTCATGCGATATTCAGTGTATCCCTCCGGAGGTAATTCAGATGAAAAGCCCATCTCATCATCTTGCCATCCAGCTAAACCAACAGTGGCATTATCATTCCATACCACTTCGCTATAACCATCAACATCCGGCCCCGGAACGCTCCAAAAAGAAGCGGGCATAAACAGAAGGCCCCTAGGGTCTTCCGTGCTAATTTCTAAAAAATCTCCAGCAATTATGTTCCTATCACTATCGTCAAAACTAAAGCGGTTTAACGCGGTATTAACATCATCAGGCGAAATGGCAGCAGTGAAAACATTCTCTCCACCACGCTGAAGCTTAATCGCGCCTGTATGGCCAACAAAGAATGTCATTTCGCCTCAGCATTGATTATTCTATTGTACGAACAATAACAGCATCATATCAAGCAGTGCCAGTAAGCACAACAGCAGTTAGAGCGCCATTAATTGTAAAGTTAAACGAGACAGTGGTAAGCTCATCAGTGGATGATGTGATGCTTGCACTGTTAATGAAAGCATTAGCCGTAAAGTATTGATCCGGTCCCACTTCAAAAGTGAGGGCAGCCACGTCAGCGTCAGTGACCGCACCAGTTTTGGCAATCCTTGTAAGAAGATCGGTCACATCAGTGGTATCGCCGTTGTAGTACGACAACGTGGCGCTACCAGTGGCGCTAGACAAGCCAGGAGTGAAAGTATTGGCAGTATCCCCTAAAGCCGTAGTATCCAGCATGTTTACGGAAGTATCAAGAGTCCAGTTGCGAACTTTTGATACTTGGTTAGTGCCAATCTTTAGCTTGCCAGTACGGCCGGTATAAAAGGGCATCGTCTTAAAGCTTTTTGTTTATGATAGCAACGTTTCTATTCAACTAAGAAGACGTCATCAAAATGAGCAATCTTAGACAACGTAGCTCCTCCAATTTCGTCGCACTGATGTTCGACGGCACTAATTGTAATTTCTCCTTCTTCTTCCATTGACACACCAGTTACGCGGAAAACACGTTTTTTCGTTAGCTCTATGCCAAGCACAAACAACCACCCTTCATAGCCCGCTAATTCAGACGATTGGTTATTAGCAATGGGAACGGAAGACAGTTTTGTGGGCGAGTCTTGGCCGTTGTAAAGCAGCACGGTAAAACTGCCATTTACAGCTTCTTCAGCCAGTGGAATATTAAGCTTGCCTTCTTCTTCAACGATGCCGCTTCTAATGTCATCCCATTGGTTTTGATCTAGCTGCACGTAAATATATGAACCAGGAGCAACTGGACTTTCAGTGGGGAATGTCTTAAATTCAATGGCACGACGAGAATATCGACGTTGCTGACAAAGAAGCTTGCCATATTTAATTGCTTGCTCTCTGCTGCTTACAAAAGCAGATAAGTCAAAGGTTTGACGAATGCTCAAGCTTTCATCAAACTCCGCATCGTCTTTATGAATTTGAACGCTAGTGTTCTGAGGAAAAACTTTATCATTCGCCGTATCTCGATAAACAATGGTGGCAATTAAATCCTGCGTGTTATCGCCATAGTCAAGGAATTCTTCTTTATAACTGTCCTCTAAAATATTCCCTTGATTAAAGAGGGCAGAAATTTGCACCTCCCGTGAAATCGTATAAAGGCGGCTGTCGTAAGGCACAGCAGGAATTAAAGTTTCCTTGCCTCCAATGCGGGCAAATTCCAGCAGGCTAAATGGAGCAACTTGCGACCAAAATTCCCGCCACGACGCAGGATCGGCGATCACGCCGTCCATAAATAGCTCATTTACTTTGCAAAATTGTTGGGAAATACCAAGCTGCTTTTTGTCTATGCCATTGATATTGGCATAAGCCGTAATGCCGTTTTCCTTGTCAAGCACACTATCCAAGAAGATTTCTGGCGCATAACTTGTAGATTCAGAAAGCACATCCGCATAATTACCATCGACGTCAATAATTTTCCTAACCTTTTTCCCTTTATTCACCCATGCACTAAGTGAGCGCAAGTCTCTTACGCCTTGGCCGCTATAAATGTTTAGACCAAGCATAGATATGTCTTTATAAGTGAAGTCGGTCAGATCTTGTTGCTGCTGCTCTGTCACGGCAACTAAGTTGATTTCCGCTCCGCTTTCAAAGGAAAAGGAAATCTGCGTGTCGCTACGCAGAGAAAACAGCCCCCATTCATCAACAAACTTAGGAGCACGATTCAATGGAGGAATGCCACGCCTTGTATTTTCAGCAGACTTGCCTTTGTAAACAATGGAAAAACCGCCTCCCAAGTCAATCGTTTGACCGTTAATTGACCCTCCATATCCAGAAGTGCGTAGATAAATCATTGGCATATCTGCACCATTGTTACGAGTGCGTAATTCTGCTGCTAGATCAACAATGGGCTCTAGCTTAAATTGCCATTTTTCTTTCGATGGAGCGATAAAGCGTAGCCCAACATAAGTGTCAAGCTCTTTGCCGTTCCTAACGCCAATAACATATGGGACTAATTTATACGTTTCTTCATCAGACTTTTTATACCACAACCAAAACATGGCAGTGCGATTGCGCACGCCATTGTCACTATCTTTGTGCCCCTGCTGGTCCTCTTCTGCATATTTATTCATGCGCCCTTGAATGCGCTGAAACACCTTCGCTTTGAATGCAAAGTTTACCACTTCACATTTTGTTACGCATTCGTAGCGTATTTCGTCAATCTTGGCAATACATTTTGTATTGAAATAGTCATTCCAAGAATTTTCGTTTTTTAATAGCCTGGTAATTTGATTTAAATTGGCAACTGCTGCGTCATAGCTTGCCGTCCATGCAGATTGAGACACGGCTTCTGCTGAACTATCGCGATCAACAGCGCTTGCAACTTCAGTTCTCTTTTTGGTAATCGCACGGCGCCTAGCCTTTAGCGCCTTTCGCTCTTCTCGGAGATTGGTATTCTTATTGCTGTCATAAAGACCCTGTTCAATGGCGCGAGTGGAAAGTCTCGCGAATTCATCGCGAAGCTGCACTCGCTTTTCTTTCTTCTTGTTAATTTTGTCCTTCTTTTCTTTTTTTGCTTCTTTTAATCGTTCCTTCTGTCTGTTTGTTCTACTGCCAGGCGCGATTTCAAGGATGTCAGAAATCTCGTCCTGTAAATTCTCAATCTCATCGTTCAATACTTTGATTTCGTTTTCTATCTTGTCAATCGTATCCCTAATATCCTTGAAAGCTCCTTCATCTTTGATTACATTCAAAAGCTCACTGTTTGAAAGGTTGCCCTTCAAAACGGCAGTAGCACTTTCAATGGCATTATCAATCTCCTCTAGCTCCGCATCAAACGCCGCAATCCTGTCTGATCCAGGCCCAGTAAAGCGCTCTGCAAAAGCTGCCCCTTTTTCTGCGTTAAGCGTAGCAATTAGTTCTTCTGCTTCTCGCTTCTGTCTCCTTAAATCTTCTTCGTTTTGCTGATAACGTTGAGTGGAATAATCCTCTTCACATAGCACGCCGCTTTCAGTGCATTCAAAAATAAAAGTTCCTTCAATGTCTACGCCGCTCCGAATGTTATCCGCTACAAGTTTAAATTTTGCTGCTCCAATTTTGTACGTGCTAGCAGAATCAAACACACCAATATAAGCACTCCTTAAATCAAGAGCTGCACGTTGTACTTGCTCTGTAGGTTTATTGTCATCTTCCGAAAAAGAAATAGTAAGTCGATTCCCAACAGGAAATGATGGCCTTACACCTGTTGACGGCCATGTGCTCGGCCAATAAATTCCTCGTCCTTCAGTTACATTAATTCCCAGGGAGTCTTGACGCAGGCGCCCCTCATCGTCTCGATCCTCTACTTGCACTCTTAATGGCACCACGTCGTACAGACCCAGCGAAGAGCTTGTAGTAGGTGAAAAGGCTTGACTATAACCTTGCGCTCTATTTTGTCCGTTTTTGATAACAGAACAAATTAAATCATTCTCAGTGGTATAAATTGGATCACTCGCAACTGACACATCAGACGGAAACTTTTTGTCCTTGAAGGAAAGTCGTCCTTCTGCTTCATTGGCATAAAGAAAATACCGTTGAGATGCCAAGTCTCTAAGCGGCGTTTGACCAAAAGCGGTGCGTCCGTAGTCGAAGCTTTGAACAGGGCCAGCACCAATAACTGCAAGCATTTGCATGTATTGGCTAGTACCAAAGCTATGTACTGCAGACCAGACAAGAGACGTGTTGACGCGCAAGCCTCCTGCTGCTTTGTTCTCGTCAGTATTGGTATAGATGAGATTGATGGGCTCTCCATAGCGAGCCACTTCTTGAAGAGAATTAAATCCGTAACGTGGAGCAAAAAATGGGTTGCGAGATTGACTCCCCATCTTTTGACCAGGAATCTCTGGCTTTGGAGCAAGTAAAGTCGCGGCGACTTGTGCAACAGTTCCGACAATAGAGACAATCGCGGCGGCCAATGCCCACTCCGCACCCGTTCCCATTCTTACATCAAGAATAGTGCCTTGTTTTTCGTCCCTGTAATTTAATCTTGCTAAATAAAACTGCCAATATTCTTCCTCTGAAATTTGCAAAGCGTCGATAAGAGCACGCTCGTAAGGAAGAAGCTTTCTCATTGTTTAATATCTGGCAGCATTTTGAATAATTTTAACGATGGAAACAAGCGAGACCAGTAAGATCTGCCTCCTCGTGAAACCGTAAGTATTCCTCCATCATAAGCCACCCCAACTGCTATCTCGCCTCCTGGCTTTGGAAGAATAATGGCAACGTTGCCATTTTCTTTTTCCATTGTTCTAGTGCCGTTTTCAAATAGCCATCTTACAATTCGCTTCATTGGTAGATTACCAGAATCGTATTCATCATATGCCCATCGAAACTCATCTTCATAATCATGAAGCCCAAGGCGGCGTCTCACTTCACATACGAGCATAAAACAATCACTCTTTCCATTGCCTTCGCAAAAACGGGCTCTGCGCTCATAGGTGAGTCCGATTAGATCGTTAATCATCGTAAATTAACTTCTGCGTTCAACGGTAAAATTCCAACGTTTTCAGACGTGAATGTGCGACGAGGAAAACTCGCACCCACGCTATCCATTGCAGATCGAAAGCGCAGTTCTACAGTTGTATCATCAAATGAAGCGCCCACTCCCACGTAGGATTCTTCATATTGTGCCGTAGCAGAAGCAAGACTATACGATGCGTAATCAGTAATATTACCAGTGCTTGCCATCCATACTGTTTTTAACGTAAGCTGACTAAGTCTATTGCCATTGCCTTCCTCGACCATCGCAATTGTAAATTCACTATGAGGAAATAATAAGCGTAAGATTTCATTGTCTCCGTTCAATGCCGCTAGCGCTCCTTCCGCTCTAAAAGGAGCAAAACGATACACTGGCGAAGAAGTGCCGGGTACTGGCACTGCTGCAAAGTCTTTACCAAAAAAATAGTTTTGATAAAAATGATTGATTTCTGGCCTAGTCTTGGTCGCTGGAATTTTTATCTGCGCAAAATTAGCAATGTGGACAGTGGTAGTTGCCATAATCAAACGCCAGAATAATCCAACTCACCAATAAGTCTCACTGTAACAGTGCTGCGTCCATTGAACACGCTTTCCACTTGCGGCGGTTCAGCATATTCCCACAGGATATTAGCAGGAGCTTGTAGAACGTTTTTCAAATCTGTGCTTATGCCAGAGAATACGGTATCAGGAAGCGTGAAACGAGCATAGCTACCATATTGGCCATAGTAATGATCAAGGATGGCTTTCGTATTGGCATCAGAAATGTTTTCAAACTGGAGATCAATAACGTGACCAAATGAACGATTACCAAATACTCGCTTAACAGTGGCGCCAGACAGGCCACGGTAAGTTTTAGTGGGGAATTGTCCTGGAGAATAAGAACGCCCAGTTGGTTTAATGGAAGGAAATACTGCCATCAGCGGATACCAATGCTAGAGCGAGTGGATGGGCTTTGCTTAATCTTATCGAGCGTCATTGACATGCCTCGTTGAGCACCGCCAACAATGGAAGCGCGACGAGTTTCTGCCATTGCTTGCTCTAATTGTTCCCGGCTAACGTATTCTACGCCATTGATCTTTGTAGTTTCAAACTTCATGCTCAGAGAAGGCGCTTGAGGCATGCCTGGAGCGCCGCCTCCCATGAGATCACGAGCAGATCGTCCACCGAGCTGCACAGGGATGGAGCGACCGTCTGGAAGGGGCACAACGGCTTCGTTGTACTTGCCTTCGCCCATTAAGCCAAGAGTGGGACCTCCCACAACTCCTCCATTAGCAAATGCCCTGAAGCCTCCTTTGGCAATGCCACCATTGGCAAACACTGCACCTAGCTTTGGAGCAAATGGAGCAGCTCCGAGCGCATCTGCAGTGCCATTGAAAGAAGAACTAGTTCCGAATTGACCGGCAGATCCGCCTCCAAACATGCCGCCAAATCCACCCAGGAGACTTCCGGCCATGGAGGCAATCATGCCAATACCACCAAGCACGTTAGACGTGCCTCCCTCCTTGATTTGATTGATGCCAGCCATGATTCCCATGATGCTACCAGCAGCCATGCCAATACCGCCAACAACACCTGCCAGACTTTTCTGCCAAGTTTTGCCGGCAGCACCATTTGGTCCCATTTCTTCACCGGCGGCGCCTACTGTCATTGCGCTATTCCAAACTGAAGCGTCCACTTGTCCTAATTGTTCTGCGTAGGCATTGGCGCTTTCAGTGAGGGAGCCAAGTTCTGGTATCTGAAGCGCATTTCCGCTGGCGTAATCCAATGAGAACATGCCACCAGACTGAGGCGTATATGGTCCGGCGCCTGTTGCGGCACCTCCGGTTCCAGTTAAAGCAGCAGTGTTAGCTTTAACGGCTTCTGTATTAAGCCTAGTTTCTTCGGTATTTTTGTCTTGAGCCTCAATAGGAGTAGTTGAAGGCTTCGTTTCTTCAGGCATATTCTCAGCCGCGCCTTTCGGGAAGAAGTTTTCAATGGCAAATTTAGAAAGTCCTTCCTTAAAGAATTTCTCCACAGGAGCCATGGCAAAGTCAAGGAAGATTGTCAGCACTCTATCCTTGAGACCTTCTTGGAATTTCTTGAGAGATTCCACTGCGTCTTCGCCGCTAATAACTTCTTTGAGGAAACCTTTATAGTCGGAAGAAGTTTCAGTGACAAAGCTATCAATGGTCTCGCGAACAGCTTTAATATTGTCGCGAACTTTTTCAAGATCGTAAATGCGATTTAATTGTTCTGCCGTAGCGTCTTTATTTTCTTGGGCAATCCTAAGTCTTTTCTGCTCTTCTTCGCTAATCGCTCTCAATAAGGATAGTTGATCTCGGAGACCTTTAATTGTCTGCTCTATCTGCAATGCACGCGCCGCTTTAATTCGCTCTAGTGTTACTTCTTTTAGGTTCTCAATTTCAGTTTTAATAAGTTTTTGCTGCTTAGCCTTTAACTCCCTAGTTTTATCTTCAATAATAAGATTTGCTTCTTGTTCTGCCGTCAATCCCTCATAACCATTGTTTAAATTCTCAAGCAGCATTGCTTGCTTCTGTATTTCAATATTTTCATCTCTAATTGCATCTTTAAACGGACGCTTTAATTTGATTTTTGCGCCTTGAACTGCAGTTTTTTCCTCTTCCTTGACAAGTTCTCGCTCATTTGCTGCTAGTTTCTCAAAAACTGCCAATTGTTTTTCGCGTACGCCCACTTGATATTCGCCAATATCAGCCTTCTTTTGCGCCAAGGCTTCGTCGATGATTAACAGCTCAAAATTGCGCTTGTTAGCAGCAGACGCAATTTCGTACTCGGTTTCATCAATAATTTCAAGTTGGCGCTGTTGCTTTAATTTTTCTTCCGCTATTCTTTGGTTGTCGCGCAATTGAGCTATTGCTTCGCTATTGAAATCACGAAGCTGACGTTCGCGCTTTCCTTGCGTGCCCGAATCGGCAGGCAATGTCGCAATGGGTTTTGGCTCGTTAATTCCAATTCTTTGTCTTTGTCGCTCGGCAAGTCCCACTCCAACTTTTTGACGCTGCTCTAGATTTTTTGCTTCATTGCGCAATAATGGAACTTGCCCTCGTAGTTGATTAACGTCAACCTCCGTCCTGCCCTGTAAGTCATATCCAACCCTTTCAAGTTCCATTCTTTCTGCAAGAGTCGTCTGCGCGTAAATTTGAGTACTTCCTCTTCCTGCTTTCCTGCCTTTTTGTTCAAGACGGTCCAGCAGTTTAATTGAATCCTCAATGGCATTGCGTCGCCGTGTAGTCTCGTATAAATCAGCCTTGGCAATTTCTACGTTGCCGGTCCTGATAGCATCCTGCATTTTTGCCATTGCAGTCTTTGTTCTTTCTGCAGCTTCTGCGGCTTTATTTCCAACATTTAAAAATGCCGTGGCCACTGAGCCAAGCGCGACGACAAGCAGGCCAATGCCAGTAGAAGCCAGTAATCCTTTCACCGCCATTCCAAATCCAATCGTCGCCACTTGTGCTCCAGTGGCTGAAACGCCAACAAGACGCAAAACGCCAGCCAATACAGTTGCACGTGCTGCGGCAACAGCGCTGATACTCCCGCCCGCTTGGACCACTGCATTCATTGTGGCCAAGGTGCCCATGGCAAGCATTGCCGCCGCTCGCGTGGCGGCGAAAGACAAAGCAAGCACTGCAAGAGTGTTTACAACGCCAGTTAAATTTGTTCCCAAAGCCACAAAAACTGGGCCGAGAATACTTCCTACTCCACCCGCAAAATCACTAACCGCTCTTGCCGCTTTTGTTACTTCTGTAACAAAATCTTCAATATCCTTCGCTTGATTAGCAATGGCCGGATCTCTTGCCGCAGCATTCAGCTCAGAAAGTTTTGCGGCAAGAGCTGCAATGCTTTGAGCATTTGCCCCGCTTGATTTCGCATCTTCTAACTGTTTTTTCACTCGCTCTTGTTCTCCAAATGCCAACGATGCAGCTTTGCTTAATTGAGACAATGAGCTTGAAAGTGGCAACAAAATAGCCTGAGCAGCAGCGTTTGCCAAAGGAGCAAAGCTTTCTAAAGTACGCTGAAAATCCCCTTGAACTGTGTTTAATAAACCTTGCAATGATCGTCCTGCCGCTTGCGCTCCGGTGCCAAAGCGCGTCATCAGTTCATCAGCCACTTTTGCAAACGTATCCCTAAACTTACTGCCAACAAACTCGCCGTCCTCCATCGCCTTGCTAAATTCCTTGACGGACATACCAGCAGCTTTTGCAAAAATCGCAAGAGCACCAGGTAGCACATCACCCAATTGCCCCTTAAGCTCTTCACTCATGATTTGGCCTTTGCTTGCCATTTGCCCAAAGGCATAAATAACGCGCTCGGCTTTATCAGGCGTCAGTTGCAATGCAGCAGTGGCTGCACTGATGCCAGTGAATAGCTTTTCAATGGACCCCGAATCAAAGTCAGCGGGAGCCATTGAGGCATAAAGTTTTGTAAAACCAGAGCGCGTTGTCTCAAGATTTAAGCCAAATGCACGTTGTACGTTATCAACGTACAAAAGTTCCTTCGCGAATGTGCCAGTGTCTTGCGTGGCAGTCTGAAGGGCATTGTTATATTGTTGCTGACTCTTTGCTGCATTTAGAATTTGCCCCGGTAAGCTTTGTACAAATGCAAGCCCTTTATATGCCGTACCAAATAGCAATACTTGCTTAACAGCAAAACCAAATTCGCTTGCAATTTCCTTTAAGCCGCCAACAAGAGGAATCTGGGATGCACGAAACTGTTTCATTGACTGACTTGCCACGTCTAACCCAGTCTTAAATTTCTCCATTTGGCTACCAGCGCCAATAAAAGTGGCTGGACCTTGACGACCACCAAGGGGGCTATCTTCCGGGAAACCGCCCGGAGGAACGTAACCACCTCCACGACCGCCTCCAGAGCCGCCAGCGGATGTTACTGCGTTGAAACGCATCTGACTGGGTGGAGTGGTTCCGCCAGTAGCAGGCAATGCCAAACGTGGAGAGCCAGTGCGAGGACTTGTAGGAGGAAGAGCACTCCTTTGCCCTGTATAGTCAACGACTTTTACTGGAATTATCGCTTGAGCTTCTGCACTGCGCAAAGCTCCTACTACCTTTGTAATGAGAGAGCTAACTGCATCTCCAATTTTTGCTTTTACTGCTCTACTCTCAGCATCTTGCAATGCTTGAGCTAAATAGGCGAACGCCCCCATGGCATCTTTGATTCCCATGGTCGTCTGAGTCACATCCACTTCGATTACAGTAAATGTGCGGCGCAAGAAGTCTTCAATATTTTTCTGTAAAGCAGCGTAAATACGCTTGGTATCTACTAGCACGCCAGATTCGCCACCCGCTTGCTGACCAATAAGTTGCTGAATAATTGCTTCTGTTCCTTGAGCGATAGAAGTTTTCTGCGTGACGCTAGGTAGTAATCCGGCAACTTTTGGTAATGGTTGAAGTTTGGCCGCTTGCGCCGCCTGTTGCTGAGCCATTTGCTGACGCATCGCAGCCGGATCCATGCCAAGCATGTTGAATAAGCCACGCGCAAATGTATCTAAAACTCCTTTAAGTGGACCATTCCCAACATCGCGCAATTGGTTTTTGATATTACCAAGAATATTCTCGGCAATGTCTTGATTTAACTCCGTAACAAGCTTTTCAATTAACGGATCCTTCTTGAGCCTTGAAACGCCGCCAATACCCTGCTCTTTTGCAAGAGCTTGAAGTTGCTTGACGGTTAAATCCTCAAGAGCTTTTTTCAGTCGCTCAGAACGTCCTACTTCCGTGGCTTGCGGAACATTACCGCCCGATAAGCCCTGTGAGCGCATGTATTCAAAAAGCCCTGCCGCACCAGTTGGCCCGGCAGAAAAACCTCTTTCAACTTCCGCTTTAACTTTAACGCTAATGCCAGATAATTTTTGCTGTACTGCTTTCTTAAATTCCGAAACATCTGCATTTGTGATGGACGGTTTAATGCTGGTTGCAATACGTAGCTTGCCGCCGCCTTGCTTGATTTGCTGGTTTTGAGCAAGCCTTTCCTTAATAGACGCAACAACTTTATCAACGTCCTTACCAGTGGCACCGTTCTTAATGCCAACAGGAATTTCTACCTTGCGAAGTTCGCGCAGATCGTCAAGCCTTCCTTTGATTTTGTCAAACTCATTTTTTGTTAATCCGCCGACAAGATTCAGCTCAACAGTAAATTTTTTGCCGCGAATGTACCTATCAAGAAGTCGATATTGATCTGCAATTGCTTTCTTGTCAAACCTGATGGCAATGGGAACAGACTGTCCGCCGAGTTGCGTGCCAATTGTGCTTAATTGCTGCCTAAAAAATGCCAGGTCAAGACTTACCTTCAGCTTCAATTCGGCGTCTTGAGCCATCTGTCTTTACGTCTACATTCCTTTCATTCTATAATCATTGTTCCTGATTGCGCCCAGCAAAAGCCTTCATTTCATCAGCAAGCAATGCAATAACGCGCCCATCCATTCTTCTCGTCTTCATTAAACGTTGCAGAACAATCAAGCTTGCATCTGTCACGCCATCTTCCTTCTTGATCTGCTTCGTATCAAACGGCAGGAAATCTTCAGGCTTCACCTTGCTCTTCTTGCCCGCCATCATTCCTGCTGCCATGGTGCCAAGCTTGGCCACAGCAACGCTACTGACATTGTATTTAGCAATGTCATGACGATCAAGATATTTCAGTGCACGCTTAACGTCATCAAGCTTCTGGAGGCCAAAATTTTTGGCGCTCCATCGCTCGTCTTTAAAGTCAGAAGCTGAGAGCCTGAAATAGATTTCGTTCCAATCTGTCAGGCTCTTAAGCTGTTTTCTGGCTTGCGCTTCAAGCCTTTCTGCTACTGAGGAGAATTCCTCTTCGTCGCTTTTTTTGCTTCTGCAGCCTCCTGCGTCTCAGCATTCTGCTCTTCAGCAATAAACTCAACCACTTTTGCAATGGCTTTGCGAGGAAGATTTTTGGTGTCTTCAATCTCCCAATCGCCAAGATCGCGCCATTCGCCATCGATAAGACCCTGCCCACGAGAACGGATGAAGGCAGTGACCATTCGAGCGTTAGTGGCTTCCACTGACGAACCACTGGTGATCATGCTCAGTGTCTCCTCTGTGAATTCAGAGAGCAGCTCGGCTTCCGAAATGGAACCACCGCCTTGCAGCAGTGCAAAGGCCTCATCCAGGGGAATCTCACGCGAGGCAGCAATGCGCTTTGCAAGCTGAACGGCGCGAATAGTGGCTTGACTTTGCAGCTTGCTGATTTCCTCCTGTTCGATGGATTCAGCAACAAGCCAACTGCCATATTTCTTCAGGCGGATTTCGGGCAGCAGCTCAAAATAGCCTTCAGTCTTGGTTTGGACTAGGAAGCTGTATTTGCTCATGATCAAGAATGTTTAACAATGCGTTGAACACCTTCACTCGCTCATGGGAAGAACGAAACTCAGGCGGCACTTCAACCAGCATTGAATGATTGTCGTTGCTTATTCTAATGGTGGTTTCTTTGCAGGAAATAAGGCACAGTATGCCCACTTCCAACGCGGTGCCATCAATCAAGCAATTAATAGCATGCACTGTATTGTCAGTGCTCCATAGATAGTCAATTCTCATCGTCCCATTGCAAAGCGAATGCGCTGCAAGAGCTGCTGTTTAATAGCACTTTGCTCAAATCTGCTCGGAATAGCAATATCTTGAGTCCATGGTCTAGCAAATGGCACGTTTGTTCCTTTCAGCGCGTCGTGAACATACCGAGCATAAGCCTGCCCACTGCTATTGGTGGCGTCCCAATTCCAAGTGGCTTCAGCTCCAGATGATGATAGCGACACATCAAAGCTATCCCTGCCGCTCTTGTACAGAGTGCCAAGGTCGTAAATATCACGATTTCCTGCATTGATAAAACTTCCGTCTTTTCTTTTCGTGTCCCGGCCGTAGTCCCATTTCTCCTCAAAGAATTGATCGCGAAAGTGATCGTTCACGTCAAAACGCGTCCAAGTTTCAAAAGCCTTAGAAAGTTTGGCTTCTATAAGCTTGGCATTGATAATTGTTCCGCCAACGATAACTGCTGTCATTAGCTTGCCGGATATAATTGTTTGACAATGCGATCAGGAATAATAAATTGACATTGCTCGTAGGCGATGTCGTCACCAGGAAAATACGAAGGAGTGCAATCAGGAAACCTCCTGACCATCCTTTCCATCGCTTCATTCAATGTGGCGCTGCTCGGTGTGAACTGAGCAAGCCTCACTTCCCATAATTGATTAACCTGCACCATTCCCACCATGGCACGAGGCAGTCGATTGGGGAACTCTCGCATGGTCACTTCTAAGCCTTTCACTTTCCATTCCTTTGGCACGCTTTGTCTGCCCACTACATAGACGGCAGGAAGCGTTGAATTATTTGGCAGCGTATAATTGCCAATAAGATTAGGCGATGCAGAAAGCAGCTCAGTAACAGTTTCGCGTAGTTGTGAAATGTTCATTAAAAAGCCTGTTCCCGTAGGAACAGGCTAGCGAAAACGAAGGTGCAATCCTGAAAAATGGACTAAGAGCGGCGCCTTTGGCCGAAAAACACGCTGAAATCAGTGTTTGCTTCCTCAGTTTAACAGTGATCAAGAATTGGGAGCGCTCGGGATGAGGCTGCCAGTATTTTCAGCATTCTGGTGAATACCAATACGACCACGGCTCACAAGATCAAAAGTCACCTCAACGAGGTTATCAGCAGGATAGCTCTCGTTATAGTTCATCACGCGACCCACATAAGCCACGCGGTCGTAGTAGAAAGTAGTGCCAGACGAGCCGAGTTGCTTGTTGATTTCTACGTACACTTCAGCGTTCTTGTCGTAGCGCGAAGAGCTAATCACTTGGAAAGCTTCATCAAAGCTGTTCGGCAGGAACACAGTGCCATCAACATCCTTCTGGAAGTAGGAAGTGATGGAAGCAGTGGCTTGGCTGGTAACGATTACGCTATCAGCAAAACCGCCGCCACCAAGCAGATAGAACTCTTGGTTGTTGTCATTGAACGCAACAGATGCAGTAGTGGCTGCTTGCAGCGTATAAAGAGTGGGGGCGCCGCTAACAGTGAAGGTGGCGCCAGACTGAGTGATGATGGGACGAGAAGTGCCGCCAATGGAACCCACGCGGACAATCACATCTTGACTCTTCACCAATTCCGTGGGATGGTAGAGCATGAGAATTTCCTCAATGAAAGAAGAGAGTTAAGCGTTATCCACGCTTCCTTTGCCAATCAGTCTAAAAATTCCCCTGACAGGCGTGCCTAAAAACTGCCAATAGTGAATAGCAATTTGTTCATTCGGCAATAGTTCAAACCTTCCTTCCCTTCCATTGATAATTGCCTGAGCACTATCACCAACAGTCACGCCAGACAAAGCAAGAGGGCTGGTCATCCTGCCTTCCATATAGACGGCAGTCAGATCAGCCCCCAGCAGTTGGTCGTAACGGGGATTTTGCTTCTGCTTTAACGTGGCATAGAAAGTAATACCAGTAGCCGCAGGCACGTAGTTGCCAGTTTCATTGTCAAGCACATAGCCCGAAGCCACATTAAACACCAAGGTGGCATTCGCAAGTGGCTCCAGGAAATTGCTCACACGACAAACCCAACAGAAGAAAGAGGAAGATTATTGGTCATTCGTTTGAACTCCTGACCATACTGAGTGGCATCAAGCCCCTCGCCATACACTTTGCCGTCAGTGGCACCAATTTGAATGCCCATTTGAGCAAGTTGAATGGCAATGATATGAGCAGCAAGAAACTTGACTGCCCTGTCAGTTTGATCCCCAAACACATCACTAGAAGCATCGTAAGAAGCTTCTGCAATGGCACCATTAACAATGCCAGAAGGATGTGGACTGAATTCAGGGAAGCGCTCAAGGAAGTTCGCGTAAGTGACTGCCATAATCAGGCCTTCCCAATACGAATGGCTTCAACGCGCTTTGCAATGGCATTCCTCACGCGAATACGCCCTTCAATCTTCTTCCAATCCGCCAGACGGTCTGGATCATGGATGAGTTCAATGGCGCGAATAGCTTGCGTAAGGGGAAGTTCACTAAGGCTTTGAACATTTTCAGGCAGGTCTTCTACCATCACTTGTTCTTTCATTTCTTCAATGGCACCAATAGCAAGAAGCTTTTTGACAGTGCCGTTCTCCTTAGCTTCCTTCCACTTCTCATCAGGAATTTCCTGATTAAGACCAGGAGTGAGTTGAATAAGCCCGCTCCTGGTAATAATGCCAAACCCTGCATCGCGAGGGGGATTTTCAAGTTCGGGACGATAAGCAATCAGCATTGTTCAAGAAAAACAATTGCTAATAGCTTAACGCCCTCCTTCTTGATTAACTATCCTCAGGAAGCGGCCTGCACGTAGATCACGCTCTTGGGATAGTAGAGAGCAACGCCACCCACACGGGCATGAGCAGGAACGATGAATTCCAGACCACGCTGTTGGGGCGGGAACAGCTCAAGAGGCTGAGGAATGTGCAGTTGCACCTTCTCAGGATCGCGCTTGTACACAACCATACGGTCAGTATTCAGCACGCTGTTATCAGCCTCAAGTTGGTTGATGGGCTCAACGTTGCGGATGTAGGGGTTGGTACGCAGGAAGTACTCAAGCACGGTCACGTCCGAGCTGTCGGAGTTGCGAGTGGTGCTAATCTTGTTGTAATCCGCGTAGGACAGCAGAATGGTGTCGGGCTGTTCCTTCATCTTGGAGCCGTTGATGATGGCAGTCACGCCATAGTTCAGCAGTTCCAGCATTTCTTGAGCAGTGGTGCCAGCAGTGGTAAACCACTTGTCAGCAGCAACAACGTCCACAGTGGAGTTGTTGAAGAAACCAGCGAGACCCACAGAGCTTTCGCCGAAGAAAGCCAGGCTCTCCACTTTCTCTTCATAGGCACGACGCACAGCAGCAGCACGACGCTGCTCCAAGGCGATGTTGGCCATTTGAGCAGCACGCAGTTCCTGCACGGTGTAGCCAAAGCTGCCACCGAAGGAACGGATGTTGATGCTCTTCTCCACTTGGCTGATGTCAGCGCGGGGCAGATCATCAGCGGCGTCCGCAATCAGACGGAACTCACCAGTGGAGTCCATGATGCGATAGGTGAAGGTCTGGGCGCCAGGACCAGCTTCAGCAGTGACGGGCAGCACAGTGGGATATTTAATATCCGCATACTGCACTTCAAAGACTTGGGGGCGAATGTACTCAAGCTGACGCTCAAGGAACAGGCCCGCATCATCCATACGGAATTCAGACATTTTTAAGAGCCTCCTATCAAGAATCAGCAGAGAGGGTGAAGCTCGGACCATTCAGCTCCAGAACAGCGAGGCCGCTGCCAGTGGTAGAGGTGAGGAAACGAGCGTTAGCGAGGCGAACAGTTTTGCCCGATGCGAAAGCATGGGAGAACTGACCAACCTTGCCAGTGCCGCTAGCGGAATACAGCACACGCACGGGCGATGCGGGAGTAACGGCGCCAGTCACGTAAACGGCAACTGCACCTTCATTGGCCACGTTCATGGCTTGCTGGTTCTTCACACCAGGACGATTGTTTGCGTCCAGGGCGGTTTCATCAACATAGGTGAGGACGTTAACGCCCAGCACAGTGTCAGAAGCGCCAGAGATGGTAGTAGCGGAGTTGGCAACAGTGCCAGCAGTGTTGTATACCACCAGATTACCGAAAGGCACAACAGCGCCAGTTTCGTTAAGGCGAGTGGTGATAGTGTTGTCGCGGATGTCAGACAGTTGACCTTCCAGCAATGCGTTGTGCTGCAGGCTATAAGCCTGTTGCACGCCACCAGCGGAGGCAGTGCCCGAAGCAGAGAAAGTTACGGCCATAATTACTTAGCCTCCTTGGAGATGGAAAGGGGCTTCTTCCAAGCATTCTGCAGCATGTCCAGATAGGACGAAGGTGCAGACACAGGAGAAGCAATGGAAGCTACGACTTTGCGCAGCTCGTCAGTGGTGGCAGAATCTTTGCGACCCTCAGAGAGAGTATCAAACATTGCTTGCACGTAGTCGTCGCTCTTCTCGGAAAGATCAAGCTCATCACCACGCACTGCCTTGATGGAATCAACCATCACTTCACGGGCGGTTTTGCCAGCGAAAGCGTAAGCAGCATCAAGAACAGGCTTAGCCTTCTCGATGAGAGCCACACGCTCTTCCACCATGGAATCAAGATTGATTTCCTTGGCGGCAGCCAATTCAGCAGTCAGTTCTTCAACTTGTTCTGCCAGAGCATCAGCGCGACCCTCAGCGGAATCACACTTGCCCTTCATTTCCTTTTCCATGGCGTCCATTTCTTCCTTCATTTTGGAAGCTTCGGACATCATGGCGTCGTACTTTTTCTTCATGTCCTCGTAGGACATTTTGGCGTCTTCGCGTTCTTTAGTGATCGCAAGAGCAACGCTCTCCGTCACTTCAAACTCGGCGCCGTCGAAAACGACTTTCGCGCTCATAGTTGTATTTTCCTCAATGGAAATTAGAGATGGATCTGCTGCATCTTGACGATCAAGATGAAGCTTCACTTGCGGGCCAGCGCGGCCCCGACGAACAACGGCGATGTGATTACCAAGGATTTCCTTTTGGATGCCATCGTAATGCTCACCGCTATCAGTAACGCCAGGCGTAGGATCATAATTAACCCTATAGCCAGCGCTTACCTCACGAGCATCGCCCCGCATGATGCGATCAATGGTTTCCTTGTCCGTAATTGTCATTACAGCTTTGACAAAACCATTGTCGTACACCACTTCAGTGCCGCTAAATCCTACTTGGTAGTCTTTAGTATTGTCGGCATCAAGAAGAACGGGAGGATGTTCCGAAGTGATTGCCTTGCCCGCAAAGGAAGCAAGACTATCGGGAGACGCCACTTCTGTTTCAGGCCTATATTCACGACGCACTGAACCATCAGCATCTGTGTAGAGCTGAATGCCAGTGCGAGCAATTGAGGCCCATGCCCGAAGATAACCTTCAGGCGTCACCTCATATTTCTCAATAGGAGAGAAATCGTAGCGACAAGATGTGGTGCTCATATACTCACTTTATCAATAAACTTAGTTTATTATAAAAACAACTATTCAGAACTGACTAGGAAATGATGTTCCTCAAGAAGAGCAGCGCCGATGTGCTTAAAATGCCACATCAGCAAGCTCGCCTGCTTATTGCTTCTCGCATTAAAGAAGCCCGCCTTAACAGCGGGCTCTCGCAGAAGAACGTAGCAGAAGCTTTGCATACAAGCCAAAGCTCTTATTCCCGCATGGAACGTGCAGAACTTGCTCCAGACTGCGTGCAAATTCGCACTCTCAGCGGACTCTACGGCATTAGCGTGCTGTGGCTGATGGGCTACCCATCATTCATCCTTAATACAAAGCGAGATTAGTCTTCGTCTTCGTCATCTTCTCCGCGAATATCACGAAGCTGGTCTTCAATGCCTTCCATGATGTACGATTTTGCCATTGCCTCAATTTCAAACGTTAGAAATTTAGTTGGCTCAAAATGAGGGTCAGGCTTTTCGTAAACACTCATCACATAGATATGCGTCTCATCTAGTCGCCCATTCTTAAAGCATTGCTTCTCCACCAGTTCCCACCGAGAAGTATTGCGATGCTCGTTGGAAGAAAGAATAGACAGCGCCTGTAAAAGACCAATGCCTTCATCCTCTTGTTCGATGACGCGTACGTATTCGCTCATTGATCTTTGTTTCGACTTTCCACCATTTTAATGATGCGATTTGCCCATGCCCTCCCGGCATCGCCTCCCCATAAAAGCCAAGCAATATATCCAGCATCATTTTCGCCACCACTTTTATTCTTTTCATGGCGAGAAAAGAACGCAGACATGCGCTTGATAGTGGCGTAGCTAATTTTGCTGCCGCCAGCAAGGTCGCCGGCTCTTGCCACGCCACTACCAATACCCTGCTTCCCCGCCTCCTGCGTCGTCAAACCGCCTTTGCCGTGTTTCTTTCGCAGCTCTAAGCCACGACGGGCAGCGCTCCTTACGGCAGCAGGAGGGGAGAAGCTTTCAGCGTCTCCCCTCAGTGCTTTTTTCCGCAACTCCCATCCATTTCCTCCTCCTCTTCCTCACCAGCAAGCTCCTTAAAGAACCCCATATAGTATTCGTCGCTCATATCTTTCTTCGGTTTGCGCGACATACCAGCTTCGGACAGGGCAATTGCCAGAGCTTGTTTCGGGCTCTTCACTGGTTCACCACTGCTGCTCTTCAGCTTGCCCCCTTTAAATTCACGCATTACCTTGGCGATTTTTGCCTGCTTTTCTTTCTTGGTCATGGCCTAAATGCTTTTCTTAAGCATAATCAATGGATGAATCCTATAGGAGCAGTGGCAATATTCATGTCAGGAAAAAGTTTGTCGCGATACAAAACCATGCCAGTAATAAGACGCTCGGCAATAAAAGCCAATGCCCTCTTGTCATAGCCTCCAATGCGAAGAAACTGTTCTTCATGCTTGTGCCAAATGGGGGCCAATGCCACAAACAATGCGCTCATAAATTGCTTGTATTGAACATTGCTTCCTCTGGCCATATTGCAGCCAATAAAGCTGTTTTGCTTCCAGATGGCATCAATTTCTTCCCTTGAAAAGAGCCAGCTTCCTGAATCCGCAATTTCCCTAGTGATAGCAGGAGCATCAAAAGCAGAATGCCCACCATAAAACTGCTGCTCTAATGTGCAGTTGAACAATGCGGGTTCTGGGAAATACAACGTATTCTCGTCGTACCATTGATCATTTGGTTCCAGCCAATTACGCCTGTATTGTGCATTGCCAATATTCTTTTCATTGGCATTGAGAATCATCCAAGAAATACAAGACAATTCTCCCCATCGACTATTACGAGTGGAAAGAGAAGCATTCTCATCGTCAAACACGTAACCTTGCCTGCGGAGCGTTTCACGCTCCTCACTAGACAAAGCATATGCTCCTCCCATAATGGGAACAATGCGAGACCGGGCTTCATATCTCACCTTCTCACCAGGAATGCACACGGCATAAATGGTGCAATCAGACGGTTGCATAAACTTTCCTCGACGCCCACAGCTCGTTGTAATTGTTTACGCCCTTAGCCCCAAGGCCAGTGAGATCGCCACCTCCTGCAGGCTTGCTCCAGGCCATAATCGTACCATCGGGCAATACGAACGCTCTGTTCTTCTGACCATGTGTAGGCGTCAGTTCAAGGTAGTCACCATAGACAAAATTAGCTTGGCTGCCATTTACGGCAAGCGCTTTACCTAGAAGAGTGGGGCCAGTGGGGCACAATGGCGTGATGCCATAGTATTGCTCAATGCAATTGGCCACAATCATTTCAATGGCAGTTTGTAGCGCCGCATTGTTTGGCTTGGAATAGAGCACGGTTGTAGCACAGGCCCAGCTTGTGTAGCTAAAGCGTTGAATATCACGAAAAGCCAAAAATTCAATGCGATCACCAAGGTCCACTGCATTAAAGGCTCTCACGCCAATGTCAAAATACCAGCCGCCAAGTTTATTCAGCAAGCAGAATCGACCAAGGTCCGCCTTGTAAGAGAATGGCGCCAGGCAATCATACGCCCATACCACCTCCTCCCCATAGTTTTCAGCAATGAAAGCACGAAGCATGTCATTGTTGTAAATGACATGCTCAGCATCAGGAAAACATGCGTCAATAGTTCCAGTGGCATGCTTGAGAAATGGACTCAGCTCTTCCGCTGGATCAGTAGAAAGAAAAATTTGTGAAATTTGCATGGCGATCAAGCAATCTTGGCAGGAGTACCGAAGCCCTTAAATTCGGGCTCCGCTGGCTTAGCAGCAAGAGTTTCATTCACTGCGTCTTTAAGCTGCTGTTGAATATAAGGCCATGTGAAAGGCTCCTCATGGAGACGCTTGTAGCACCATTGTCCATGCTGCTTCAGAACGTCGCGGTTCTCGTAGTAGTAAGTGAGAATGTCTGCGGCAGATTGCGGATCGGGAAGCAAACGTTCCAAGCCATAATTCCTGTCAGTTTCACTGGCATTACATTCAATGCGCGGCACTTCATCAAAGATTTCAGCCAGGCTTGTATGGTCAGGAACCACTTGCGCCACGCCAGTGGAACCGTGCTCCGAGTTGACCAGGCCCCATCCCTCGCCAATGCAAGTGTTAATGCCAATATCAGCAGCGTTATACACTTGATTAAGCTGCTCAACAGGAAGACAGTTATCAACTGAAAAATGTGGACTTGTCAAGATGAGTTTGCTAGTGGGGTCAAACCCTTCGTCACGCGCCACACGCTTAAACAGGGGGATTAATTCCCACCCCAAGTCTTTACTGCCCATATTGAGCCATAGACGAGCGTCGTCCTTGCCTTTAGCAAACTTGATGAATGCTTTAATTGTCAGATCAATGCGCTTGCGCGGTTGATTCCTGTTGCCATTAAACACGACAAACACATCATCTGGCACGCCAAGCTTCTTGCGACATTCTTCCTTGTCCATGGGGAAGAACTTTGTGAAATCAGTGCCATGACCGATGATGCGAATGGGCTTTGTATAACCCATTAGCTCAAGCTCTTTCTTGGCAAATTCTGTGTAAGTTGCCAAGCCATCCCATTCCATCATGGGAGCTGCAAGGTCTGGAAACAGGCCGTACGAGTCAATGGGAGTGTAGACAAACCATTTGAAACCAAGCTGCTCTTTAAACGGCTTAGCTTTTTCCCATAGCTGCAAAGCAATCCAGATGTCATTAGTCACCCACACGAGGTCTGGCTTGAAGGTTTGAATGACACTTGCAACGCGGTGGGAGCCAAAGGGATCGTTTCCATGCAGCATTGCAGGATAGACCGTATAGTTCTTCGCTTCTGGATGAGGATCGCCATGGTAGTTGACTGCCAATACTGCCACTTCATGCTCTTCTGCTAATGCAGGGAGCAAGTATTGAGCCACTCGCCCAAAGCCTGTTTCTACAAACGCATCACCACAATAAAGAATGCGAGCCATAGTCTCCTCTGAATCTTCGTCATCTTAAGGGGCTTTTATACTGATGGCAAAACAGGAAAAATGACACTGCCTCCCGCCTCAATACGCTTTTGCATTAGTACGTGCAAGAAGTTTGCCCCGCATACGATTCCCGTCATCATTCCCAGTTTGCTTGCTGCTGGCATCAAGCAAGAGGAAATTTTGATTGTCAATGGCGGACAAACTGTTCGCGCCAATACAAGCTACAAAGGCGTGCCAATGCTGCTGACGCAGCAGAATTCCTTTGAATACACGCCGCTCATTGAAATTGTGGAGCATTCAATGGAAAGCAAATATTGGTTTCTTCTTCACGACACTTGCATTGCAGGCCCCCTCTTTAAAGCATTGGCTTATGAGCCTCCCGTGGAGGCCCCAGAGAAAGTGGCAATGAAACAAACGCCATCAATGAGCATCGGGCTTTATCGCTACGACTACCTCATGACTCACAAAGAGCGCTTGATGGCCATCAAAAACTTAGACAGCTCTCCTGAAGCATTGCAGCAATGGAAGCAGTGGGGCGTGCCAAACGAAGACTACATGCTCTGGAAGCTCCAAGATGTGCCTTGCCATATTTACCATCCAGACAAGCACGGTCCTGATGAATGGAACTATCAAGGACATGCAGATCCATATGGCACTGGCATGCAGCGCCGTATTGAATACTTCCCGCAATTGCACCTTGCTAAAGCTAAAAGCAACTGGCAAGGCGTACAACCCCACCTCTGTATTGACATCTGATGAAGCGTGTAGCAATTATTGGCGGAGGCTGGGTGGGATGCCATTTAGCAATGGCACTTCGTAATGAAATGGAAGTGACGCTGTATGAAAAGAATCATACGCTCATTTCAGAAACGTCTTTTATCAATCAAAACCGCTTGCACTATGGCTATCACTATGCCAGAAATGCTGCCACTCGCCGCTTGTGCGCCACCACTTTCGTGCGCTTTATGGAGGACTATGGTGATTTAGTTCATGATGTAGAAAATAATTACTATGCAGTTTCGGAAGATGAAAGTCTTCTTGACGCTGAAACCATTTCAATTATTTTTGGGAATGGTCCGCACGCTTCGCTAGATCCACAAGCCTTTAACCACACATCGCTTTTGCTAAATACGCCCGAAAAGCGTATTGACGCCATTGGAGCAAGCTTATATTTCCAATGGTGCTTAGAGCCGTTGGTGAAAAAGGAAAAGATTCAGCAATGTAATCTGCAGGCGCTAAAGCAAGATTACGATTTTGTTTTTGATTGCACTAACAATGCCCTCTTGGAGCCATTGCCTTCTCATTTCTTTGAAGCAGTGGCAATGTTTATTTATCGCCCGAAGACTCCTATTCCCTTTGGCGCCCTCACGTATATCGACGGAGAACTATTCTCCATCTACCCATATAACGACAAATGCTTCTCATTAAGCCATGTGAAGCATGGTATTATGAGCGACAACTCGCTCGACAATGCGGACAATGTGAGGCAGTTAATTGAGCAGCATGTGGAGCGCTACTGGCCAAGCTTCGCTGATAGTTTTGACTATCTATTCCCCACTCTTTCAATTAAAGCGAAAACAAAAGACAGTAGCGCCAATCGCACGCCACTAATGCGCCAAGACGAAAATCTATTCTCTTTCTTCACAGGCAAAATTCAAGGCATCTATGCCATTGAAAGCATGGCTAGGCAAATTATTGCTCAGCCATAAAGCTGCCTAAACAACGGATATTCTCGATGATGTTGAGAAACGTTTACAAGCTCGCGAGTGATTCCGCCTTGGTAGCTGCTTGCAACTAAAAGCCGTTTGATTTGCTTGTGTTCATACTGGTTCAAAATAGGACCATTGTCAGTGTCGCTGATATGAACATGAGCAACGAAGCGGAAATAATGCTTAATAATCTTTGTCGGACTATCGCCCTGTAACCAAGCATTGTTTGTATCAAGCATTGTTTTTACATTGCGCAAATTGTAAAAATCAATGTGATTGATAATCTCCTCGACTGTGTAGAAATACTTTCCACCAAATGCTTTGGCAATAGGTTCAATGCAAAGGATGGCATCATTAGCCTCCAGGATTGAATCCATGCGCTTCAAAACTTCCATCAAGCTTGACGGGCTGCCCCGGCGCAAAGCGGGGCTACCAAGGACAAAGCGCTTAATGCCCATCAGCGAGCCAAGCTTCACCACTCTCAGCAAATGCTCTTGCGTGGCAGCAGTGTCTTCAAAGCTTTGAACGGCACTGTCGTAGAACAGTGCCTGAGCAGAATACGCCCAAAGCCCATAATGCTCCCTGTAGCGCTTTGCAATGTCGCCAAAGTCTTCGTTTCTGGCAAAGATGCGAGATGGTACCAGTTCAATGAAATTAAAAGCCCCAGCATTAGCACTTAAGATTTCATGCTCTTCTTCATCTTTCCAGCCAATTGCACTAATTCCAAGCATTGATAAACTCCTCCATCTTCTTCAAAGTGGTTTCCTTACTGGAGAAATAAGGCGCATAGTTATATTCAATGCGTGGCCCGCAGTCAACCATTGTTTTCGCCCACGGAAACCACAGGTCGATAATCTCTAATGTTTCAATGGGCTCCGAAAACCATTGATGCTCTCCGCCTTTTTGACAAGCTTCAGTGTGAAGCCATAAGTCTTTCAAGTCGTACCATTGATAACAAGAATTGGCATTGATCTTTTCAATGTTATTGTTATTAAGGAGATCAAACAAGATGTTTTTCTTGATGCGCTTGTGAAATAATGCAGGCAAGCGAATGATGGTAATTACAGCATCAGGGAAAGTAGTCTTAATTAATAGTTCAAAAATGTATCGCGTGGAGCCATAGTTAATGAAATGAATTTCCGGGAAGTTCTCCACATATTTATAAGTTTGACTATAAATATCGATGGTGGAATAGAGAATGACTTCCCTCGGTTTCCATAGCCTGATCTTCGTCAAGACGTGATACATGTTGTCGAAGTCAGCCATCGGCGCCTGATTTGCTCTCCACTTTTCCGCTGGTAAACAAGCTAAATAAAGCTTGTCAATATCCTCCTTCAGCAACGGGGCAAGATGAATGTTTTCAGAATTAAAGCGGCAATCAAAATCGTGATGCTCGCGCAAAACGCTTCCAATCAGGCCCGTGCTTCCAACTAATACATCCATGCTCAAACCGCCACGACTGGCGCTTGTTGACGCATGTATTGTACGCGGCATTTGCAATTGCTCATGCAGGCACACCGCTGGCCCGGCATGGGCAGACTTCCAATGGAAACAGCTCCTCGACTTGCATAACGCAAGCAGTCGTCACAATGCTTCGCTTGTGGATCGAGAATGCGCCTCATCAAGCTATACCCTTGCTTCTCCTGGCGAATTGTGGTGCCTTCCCAGTAAGAACCTCGCACAGCTTGAGCGTACATGCCGATACGAGCAAGAGCCATGGGAGCAGAAATGCTCCCAGCCAGAAGATCGCGAGCAAAACTCTCCAGATAACGGTATTCCGCACGAAGGCGCTGACCGATGCGGCCCCAGTCCGAAGCTTGCATCGTATCCCGTCCACCATTGCCAATGATCGCCGCTTGTGTATGAGCAAGCTTAAGCGTTTCTCTTACGCTTTCTTGCCATTGAACCAAGCTAATGCTGCCGTCATCAAGCATGTTTGTAAGACGACGCAACAAAGTGCCAAGCTTGTTAATTCGACCATCCACCAAAGCTTCCACGGCAGACTGACTGAGGAACCGTCCATTGCTTCCGCGATAACGGCCACTAACGGGATCGTAGCGCCATGAGGATTGGTCAAAACGCTGTTCAAGAATGGCTGTGAACGTTGATAAATCATTCAGGCCTTGCATCTTCAGCCTCCAGAATATCCTTGAAACGCTCAGGCGCTTCCTCCTTCCATTGGTTCAATGCAGCATCAATGTCTTCAGGGCTAATTAATGCAGCTTCGTCAAGGTCAGAAAGGATGAGGCCTTCCACTTTCATGGGCTCCATCGCATCAACTTTGCTACTCACATTCTTTGCTTTTCCTTTACGTTCGGGATCGGGATCAGCTTTGCGCTTACGAGCAACAATTGTTTGACGCTCTTCTTTGCTCATGGCTTGCGCCTTGGCTTGCGGAAGACACTTAGGCTTGCCTTCTTTCTCTTCACGAGCGCCACAGGGACCAAGAATTTCGCCGCTGGCGCCAATCCTCACCCATTTTTCCTTGAACCATTTGTCAAGATCATCAGCATGAAGCTCCTGTTCGTCGCTCTTAAATGCTCCACTCAGTGAACCGTGCTTCTTCTTGTACATTTGCTTGTACTGTTGCACCACGTAACCACTGGCATAAGCCGAGGGCCACACTTTAAACTTGCTCTTGGCAGCGCTCACTGCTCGTGAATGCAGCTCTTTGTCAGTGAAGGTTACGTCACCACGAACTTTCTCTAAATCGCCAGGAAGATAAAGGCCAGCGGAATCTTCCACTTCACGACTACCGTCCATGGGAAGCGTACCGTTTTCCTCGTTCATGGGATCACGGCCACCAGGAGGCACTGCCATTTTTCCGTCACCCCCTTTCTGAGTGGAACCACCCCCAGCTTGAGTGGGAAGTTCCCGCACTACGGACGGATCGAGTGTGAGTTCCATGCTCCATTCAGAACCGCCATAACGGGCATCTGCCACTTCCTTGGGACTCAGTACGCCTAGCTGGATGTAACGACCGTCTACGGCCGCCACGCGCGCCCGTACGTCAGCCATTTCGCGCTCATTAAGCTCAAACAATGGATTGAAAGCAATGCGCCACGATTCAGGAAGCTCTCCGTTCGTCGGACCCTCCTTGCTCAGCATGATCATTTCCATCAGCTTCTTGATGGGCCGCTTGAAATGGACGCTTTGATAATCAGCAAGAGTCTTCGCAAAATCACGCTCTTCGCTGCGACCAGTGGAACCAAGACCACTGGGGCTCTCGCCAAACAGCACTGTATGGGGAATCTTGCTGGCGCCAATAATGTCTACGCGCAGTTTCTCAAGGATTTCTCCAATGCCTCCAAAGTTGCGGCTAATAAATTCAAGCTCCTCCTTCTCCGCATCAATCGCGTAGCCGCGATAGATGCTCTTGCTCATGTCATTCACTTGCAAACGATCACGAATGGAACTTTCCTTGCCAGCAGCCAGCATTGATGCAAGGCCTCTCACTTTATGAACAAAAATGTCAAATTCAGTGAGGAGCGTTGCTGCTGAATTCAAACCTGTCCAATAATGCCTAAAGCTGTCATAAACAGTTTGCAAGCTGCTCATGCCCCAGCCATAATTACGCTGCCTCACGCGATAAGGAAGCCAGTCACCATCAAAACGCAAAATCCTATCTTTATGGATATAAGAAAGTTGCGGCTGGTTAATTAAATCACCAGAGATGATCTGATAATAAGTGGCTTTTGAATAGTCGTATAAGTTTTCTTCATTAATGACGGGCGCAATTTGCCATCGATCAAGACATTCAATGTCTTCAATCCGACGAATGTTGCGTTTATCGACAGGCATGTAAGCGGGACGGCCATCGTCAATAAAGAGAAGTAGACAAGCACCCCCATAAAGGCGGGCGTTCTTCGCTGCGAGGTTGAGGTGTTCAAGGATGTAGAGGTCTTCAATTACTTGTTCAATGCCCTGCACTTCTTCGGCTCTGACGCCGTCTCCGCCAAACAATACTTTGAAGCCTTTCCGCGTGGCTTGGTCAGCATAAATATCAACAATGCGACGAGGAAGCCATTCGCCATAAAGATTTTCTAGTTCTTCTTGGGCTAAGAAAATCGTAGCAGTGGTCTTAGTGTATTGCGCCTTGTCTCGACCAGTACCCATGCCAATGAGCACATTTTGAAGACCATCAGCCCTCACTCCACCACTACCAACGTGACCAAGATCAATTGCTTCGCTTTCCATAAGCTTTATTTATGGCCATAATGTGTTGCTTTTATTCTAGAACCTGGCTACATTGGCGCGTAGCTTATGCACACTATGGCCAGCTTTGGCATTGTTTTTCATTTCAGCGACAAAGACAAGGAGCTTGTGCGGGCAGAAGCCATGCGCAGGCAGCTCGTAAATGAGAAGAAAGGCTTAAAAGGGCGCAATGGTGGTCCGGCTGATGGTGATAAGGCTTTGTTCTTTCACAAGCTTGGCGCCGCTGGCGAATTAGCAGTGGCAGATTATCTCCAGCTACGGGAGTTTCTCTATCAAGAAACAGAAGCAAAGCGAGGCTCTTCAGACCTGCCTCCAAATATTGATGTGAAAACACGCTCTCGTCATGATTACGATCTCATCTGCCAATTAGACGAGAAGCCGGGAAAAACCTTAGTGTTAGTTACGATACAAAACAAAATCACTCTTCTCCATGGTTGGATAAAGAGTGAGGATGCCATGAAGGAACAATGGAGAAAAGATCCTGCGGGCGGAAGACCAGCTTATTTCGTTCCGCAATCTGCATTGCTTCCTCTTATAGACTTGCGCCATGCTGAAATGTTCTGATTTTTCAAGACACGCTCTCAAGCTGGATCTTTATCCCCAGCAAGCGAAAATCCTTGACACCTTCTTCCAGCCAGATAAGAGCCATGCAGTGTGGGCTCTTGGGCGACGATCAGGCAAGACTGTCATGGCTGCAGTGGCCTGCGTCTATATGTGCTTCGTCTTGGAAGATGAATATCGCAGGCGAGTAAGAAAAGGCGAGAAATGGTACATCGTGACCGTAGCAAACAGTCAAGACCAGGCTCGTATTGCTCTCAACAACATTCGTCAGCTAATCCTTGATAGTCCCTTCGCCCAAGAAATCGTTCGCGAAACCGCCGACATCATTGAACTAAGCAACAACTGCGTCTTTAAAGCCATTCCCACTTCAGGCCGTGCTGCTCGTGGCCTCGCTTGTGCAGGCGCAGTGTTTGACGAACTTGCATTTGCCACTGAAGGCGATGCAAACAGCGGCGGCAGGGGCATTTACGACGCACTTTCTCCCGCTATCGCCCAGTTCGGAGGGAAAGGACGCATTCTTGAACTGTCGTCTCCATGGCTAACAGACGGTATTTTCTACCAGCATTTCAAAGAAGCAAGCTCTGGCCGCTTCCCCTTCATGCAGGCAGTGAATCTCCCAACGTGGGAGATGAACCCAAGTATTTCGCAAGAGTTTCTTGACACAGAGAGACAGCGCGATCCGGAGAAGTTTAAAGTTGAGTATGGGGCGCAATTCGCAAGCAATCTTTCAGCCCTTGTTGCAAGCGATGTTATTGACGCCTGTATTGATGACCGTAGAGCCGCTCTACCACCACGCCCTGAATTCCAAGGGGCCTATGTACTTGCCCTTGACCCCGCCCGTGGTGGCGTTGGCCGTGACGACTACACTGCTTGTATTGTTCACTACGAAAACGGCACGTTAGTCGTTGACAAGTTCCATTCGTTCGTCGCTGATTTTGAAATCAATGGAAGGATGGAAGTGAATATCAATGCAGTGGAAGATTGGATTAAGGAACAGCATCGCCTATATGTGTTTGACACCATCGTGATGGACCAGTTCAATAGTGCTGGCACCATCCAAAGCTTGGCTAGTGATTTGCCCATCACTGAACTCACTTGGACAGTTAGCTCCAAGATGAAAGCATTCAGCAAGATGCGCGAATTGTTTAATGCAGGACAAATCAATATTTATCGCCATGAGAAAGCAATTATGCAGCTTAAAAATCTCACGGTCATCTATAAACCCAGTGGACAATGGAGCGTTACTGGCGGCAAAGCGTCTGGAATTGACGACTTAGCGTTTGCAATGGCAGGCGCAATTCTTGCTGCTAGCAAAGACGATGACATTGGTTGGATTGATAGTCTTATCTCCTAGTATGATTTTCAAACAATAGTTCTCCTATGGAATGAAGAACAGCGATTTAACTATGCAGGAGGTAAAGTTTCTCACCTCCCTGCTTGAATGCGGAAGCTCCAATAGGCAAACTGCCTTGCAGCTTCTTGCCGCCGAACATCTTTACATCCCCACTCTCCTCCCAAAGCTCCAGGCTCACGCCAAACGTCTGAAGCAAATTGAGGTTCTTGAGCAGGCTTACGACGCAGAAGAAGGTTTCTTTCCTGAGAATGCTTCCTTAAGAGAATATGACGTTTGATCATCAAAAGCCATGCTATGCTTTTGGAGCTTTCGCGAAGCACGCTGGCCAGCGTTAGTTCAACAAGGAACAATGGTTTCAGGCGCCATTGTTTCGTACCAGGGGAAAGAGGGAAACGGGCCAACCCGTTTTGAAATGTCGTACAAGGCGGATTGAAGCCCCGCCCGACGCCCTCTTTGCTCATGAGCCCTTGTAGCCCAACCGGAAGAGGCAAGCGGCTTAAAACCGCTTCAGTGTGGGTTCAAGTCCCACTGAGGGCACTTTGCTACACTGTTTGTACGTTCACCCCGTAAGGGGCGCATGACCTGCTGGTACGGAACGGGACCAGCATCATCGGGAACCATCATGAACCCACTCGCCCTCATCAAGCAACAGCTTGAGAAAGCAGCTCGTCTGCGTGAAGCACAAATGGCAAGCCTTGTCTATCGTGGCGTTGCCTATGTGCCTAAGCCTCATTGGTTCTGACGGATCAGTGTGGTAAACTTTTGAAGCCGACACGCTTCTTACTTTCTCACGGCATTTACTTGCTGTTCAAAAGAGCTTGGCGTTAGGCAGAAGGGGAGCTTAGGCTCCCCTTTTTGTTGCCTTCAAGCAACTTAAAGATCCTTCATGTTGCCTTAATCCATCATCCCAGTGTCGGACCACGCCAGAAATTATGAAGACATTTGTAACCAAGTAGGAAATAAAGATCAATGTGCGAATGAGCGCCACCTTGTCCGCTTCATGATCATGCTTGCTCGCCTTCTCGCCTAGGGCCAAGCACCATAATTTCCACGCCCCTTTCTTCCTGCTCATAAATCCAGGCCTTTAGCTCTGTCACATACTGCCTAATAATGGCAGCTTTTTCAAGATGCCACTGGTCCATGGTGAGAAAATATTGGGCATTGTGCCAATCAATGGCTCGCAAAGATTGGTAGATGATGGGATTCAATGGCTCGCGCAGGGGAGTATTAAAAGTCCTGCGTTCCGTCATGGCCCTTGAAGAAGGCTTTTATCTCTTCAAATGCTACTGGAGCGAAATCATTCCTTTCCACGCAAGCATTGTAATAACGCTTATCAATTTCTCCTTTTTCATTAAGAACTTGGTGGCAATGCAAATGACCATGAACATTGCCTAAATAATGCCCCGATAAGCATGCTGGATGCACGGGAATATGAGTGAAGATTAATCCGCCACGCATGGTCGAATCGCCATTGTGAAAGAATGCTCCTCGCACGTCCTCAAAATATTTAGAAAAGTCTTTCAATGCTCCGATGTCATGATTCCCGCGAATGAGAATCTTGCGTCCATTAAGGCGGTCAAGAATTTTCAAACTTGCACGAGGAATCACTACATCACCCAAGTGGTAAATAGTATCGCGCTTGCCTACCTTCCCGTTCCATCGTTCAACCATTGTTTCGTCCATTTCTTCTACAGAAGAAAATGGACGCAGCAATTCGCCATCAGGACGCAGAAAGGAAATGCTTTTGGCGTGGCCAAAATGCGTGTCTGCGATGACGAAGGCACTCATGGTTCAATGGAGAAAAGGCGCTGCTGAGAATCGAACTCAGTATTCCATGCTATCTGCATGACGTGTGCCAACACTTCAGGGCCAAGAGCCCCCTGTTTGAGCATCATCTCTAAAAACCATTTTGTTGGCGCCAACAAATTGGTTTTCGTCCGAGAGCTAAGCTTGGGGGCGGAGCCCGATGCTAATGCAGAGCGGGAACAGTAATAGCCTAATATCTAGCTGAAAGCAGAGAAAACTGCTTGAAGATTTGAATCAGGCGTATACCGCCGCAAGTGTAGCATCAAGCCCTGCCGTAGGAAGGCAAATTAGTGTTGGCAGTCTCGAAAAACGCCGGGACTCGGCTTCGTTGTGTCTCAATGAGACCATCAGCTTTGCCTTTCTCAAACAAACTATCACTTTGCTTAAGCCAGAAGTCTTTATTCAGCCATTTGTTCTCGCTCATGCCCAGCGCATCAAACGCCCACAATGCAGTGGCACGACGCAGTTTATTCAGACTCTGACCAGCATTCTCGTTTAGCTCTTTAGCCACAAGACTATGCACGCCAACATGCGTAATCTCATCACGACTAATATCAGCAGCCACAGTGCGGATGCCCATATCTCCGTTGAAACGGAAGAACGGCAGCACAACAAAGAAAATACTGCGTTCCAAAATGGCAGCTTTCAAAATGGGGTGGGCAGGATGCTCTTGCCATGCCTTCAGAATGCCCTCAACTTCTTTTTCGGCTTTCTCATCGGCACCATGAGCAGCAACAATGTAGTTCAGGGCCTGATCATGACGCTGCTCATCTTCTTGGTTATGCCGCAGCGCTTCTACAACGCCAGGAGTGGACGGCAGATCACGCTCTAAGCCTTGTTCCAGAAAGTCCTTCACGGGCAGTTCCAGATGACGCAAAGCCAGCAGTTTGCCAAGCGTAGCCTCACTGCCTTCTTGCACCATGCCCTTGTCCACGGCAACAGCTTGCCAAGGCCGTTTTTTAGCAATCATCGACAGATAGGGGCTCTTCGTCGTCATGGTCGTAGTATCGTTCAATGGTGAGGAGAAAAGGGGCCATAAGGCCCCTTCTTTTTGGTCATTCAGCGCAGGCAGCGCAGTATCCAGCCTCGAGCGAACAAGACGCAGAATCCTGCTCAGTCTCTTCATTGAGACCAAACATGCTCTTAAAGTCGTCGTCCAACGCAGCATATGCGTCGTCCTTGCGCTGAGTATCAGGCAGGACTTGCAAGCTGTAATAGAGGCTCGTCTGAGGAGAGTCTAGCCAATTCTTCAGGAAGGCTTCGTCATAAATGACAACATCCGACCAAGAATTGAATGAATAGCCATGGAACAAGCCTGTGCGTTGAAAAAGGCTTACTAAACCATTGGCTGCTTTAAAGAAAACAGGCCAGCCCACTTCTGCAGCAGTTTCTACGTCGCCATAATCAAAGCTCTCCACGCCAAATGTGCCGCTGTCGCGATCAACAGTGCGAGCAATGGGAGGAGCAATTTCAGGAGCCGTAGTAAAACCCCTGGTGTCTAAATAGCGATAGGAGCAGGATGCAGTGGGAGCAATGCAAAAGGCACGTTCCATGCCATGCTCACGAGCAATTTCAGCAGCATTTTGAATGCCTTGGTCAATTTGCCACACGGCTTCGCCGGAAATAGTGTTCTTCCAGAAATCATTCCAGCCGCGAGGATCTTCAGCAAGATAAGCCTCAATGGCATTGCCAAAATCTTCGTAGCTAATCCCTTGAATGGCAAGGAAATTAGCTAGGCCAAGAATGCCAAGGCCAATTTGTTTATCAATGGAAGGAGAAAGATATTCTCCAGTGTCGCCAACGCCAGTATTGGGATGAAGCTCACAAAGCTGCTTCATGCCTTCAATAAATGCTCCTTGCACATTGTCCAACGTGCATGCGCCCAAATTAACGTGCTGAAGAAGACAAGTGCCACGATGCGGAAGATAAACTTCCAAGCAGACATTGGCCCGGATGCGTTCTCCTTTTGCGTTGTAACGGATTTTGTTGAGCCAGAGATCGCCAGAAGAGATGGCACGAAGACAGGCATTAATCAGTTCAGGAGACGATGCGGAAAGGAAATTTTCATCAACATTCAGACAGCGCTTCACCCAAGGAAGCTCACTTCGCGATGCGTTGACAAATTCAATGGCATCGGGAGACGTATAGTCAAGATGAAGCACTACAGCCCCATTTTTATACAAACCGCCCCTGCGCAAAATTTCATTGAGCGTGGAATAAATTTTGCCAAAACTTACTGGTCCGCTTGCCACGAGGCCTTTGCCATTTTCAGCGCCCCTTTCGCGCAGAGAAGACAAATGAACAGCGACCCCCGCACCATTGCGCAAGCCGTGGCTAACAAACCGCCAAGACGCTTCAATGCCATCCGGCCCCTCCATTGAATCTTCTACGTTGAATACCGTGCAGCTCACGGGCAACCGTCCATCAGGACTATCCAGCCAATCCTGCACCCTGCCAGTACGAGCAATTGGCTCACATTTTGCCTTTTCCTTCAGCTTCATAAGACGACAAAGGCCCGCATCGCGGGCCGAGAATCAACCAAGGCAGGCTAGCGCAAGGAACCAATGGGAAAGAGGAAGAAAAGCTTTAATCGCACAAGCCTTCGGGATCGTCAATGGCTAGTAAGTCCTTGACAAAAAGCTTTGCCTCGTTGGTGGTGCGGAAATAATGAGGCTGGCCATCAATAGCGGCAAACCATTGAAATTCTGGCTTACTAAAACATGGCCACAATTTATACGGGCCAATATTAAATGGCTGGCGATCAGGCAGTCCCCACATGGTGCTTTAGCGAAGATCACTTAACGCTAGTCGTTATCAAAAACTGTGCAAGTAGTTTTTAATACTTTCTCCGCCTTTGTGCCCATACCACCATTGAATCCTTAAGAAAAACGGAAGAAATTTGAGCTTTTGTATCACCACGATACCAAAAACGTCACATTTGAGCCACAGTGCGAGATACGATAGCTAAAGCGGAGCTGCTGCCTAGTGCAAGCAAGAGCAGCACCGCCTGGTCTAGCCCCTCTAGACGACGTTCCTCAAGCCAGAACCCTCTGGCAAGTGGAGACGCCCCAAGCGTCGGAACGTTTACTAGCTAAAAGGCTAGACAAGCCGCGAAACTCTCATGAAGTGGAGCCCCCAAAAGGGCGGAACGCTCCAGACAAGCGGCGAAACACCCAGGGCTGATCCAGATCCCATGTGATGGATCGCGCATACTATGCGTCGCTGCGGGAAAAGCGAAAAATCATTGGTTTCTATCTTTATCTCCTGAGCAGCGGCCCCTTTAAGGGCCGCTTTCTGGCATTAAGAGCGATGCAAAGAGGAATGCGCGAATCGTTAGCGCTTGCTTTTATTGGTGCATCATTCCGACGCCTTTAGGGCGTCTCCATTGGTCTAGTCAATTGCCTGAGATCTTCGGAAACGCTTCAAGCTGCGCCCTGCGGACTTGCTTTCAGCGTACAAACACTGGGAGTTTCAACCAAGATTTCGCTCTTATGCTGCGCAGGCAAGCTTCTGATCTCAGGAAGAATTTCAGGCCAGTCCTGTTCTCAGCACTTTTTTCAGAAAGCTTCCTACTTCCTTGATTTACATCATCATGATTGTTGCCGATTTCGGCGGTCCTCAAGGCTGGACCCTTTTCGATGGTGAGAAAGTTTTCAATCTTTCTCGCGAACAATTCTTCGACATTGAATACTGGTGCTCCCGTGGAACAAAGCTCATTGTCGAAGACGCCCACCTTGGCCGTGCTCGCACCAAGAAAAGCTTGGCGCAAGTGTACACAGCAGAAGAGCTTCAAGCCTTCTATCGCCGTGCCGCTTCCCTCGGCATCGCCATCCGCCTCTTCCCGCATAGCCAAACGCCCAAAGCTCGCGCCTTTGCCGGCTTCGATGAGAAGAACGATGCTGCTGATGCACAAGCCATCTACGACTACCTTCAGCACAGTCCTTCAGTGCTCCAAAGCCTGAAATTCCCTCCTCGCTCTTTCGAGCCAGAACGTTGGCGTGAAGCTGGTTGGATCTTTAAAGAAGACACCAACATGATTCTTAACGTTGCCCGGCGCTTTAATTACAAAACTGAAGGAGATGAAATTACTTCCTTCATCATTGATAATTTGGACCGTCTGGCAAGCATCGTCCCCGACGATGCAAAGGAAATCTTCGGCCTCCTCCATCGTAAAAAGGACGGTTCCTTCTATGCTCTTAGTTCGTCTCAAGGACCAAAGCTGTCGCAGCTCTATACACTCGCAGCTCTCCTCCTGAACGAAAAAGGAGATCTCCGTCTCCGCCCAGATACTGGACGAGCCCCTGGTATTGGCTGGTTAATGCGCACGCAAATTGCTACTAGCCCCTTCCATCATCGTGGTGGCATCGCACGTTCCAACATCATGTGGCATGGCTGTAAAAACTATGTGGTAGGCAAGATGGGCACGCGTAAAGCTGGCCCCTCCGGCAAACTGCTTAGCCATTACAACTTTTCTCCTGCTCAAACGGACCAGTTCCGCTCCCATCGCAAAACCTACCTTCAAGCACAACGCACTATGCTGAGTGCCATGAAGAGCTTGCTCGTCTAAAAGCAAGCTATACTGCATAGGCAAACGCTGATTTCAGTGACGCTTCCAAGCTCATCTTGGTCTTAGGTGTTCTTTCAGCTTTGCCTCCTCTTGCCTGGTCTCATCCAGTTTTACGGACACGCTCCGTTTTTAACTCTTCTTCCAGGCTCTTCTCTTTCGCCAGTTTTAGTTCAGCTTACAAGCATCGTCTTGTCTTCAGGATGTTTTCTGGCTCATCATTACGCTGATTTCAGAACGCATTTCGGACCACGCTCCGTTCTTAAGACGACTTTTAGCTCCTCCATTGCTTAGTTTTAAGGCTGCTTACAGACCCGCTCTGTTCTCAGGAAGTGTTCTAAGCATCAACAAAGCCCCCTCCGGGGCTTTTGTTTTGTCTAGACATAAATACTAAAAAGTAGATGAAAAATGGCGCCACTTTTTGAGGGAGATACCGCAGCCCCCCACGCTTAAACTTCCCTGCTACTGCGCTGTAGCAACGGATACACTTTTGCAAATCGTAACAAAAGCCCCAAAGGGGCTCGAAGTGTGGTAAGCGCTCCCAAATTCCTGATGATCCCCAAACCACGGCAAAGCAAAGCCCCCACCTAGTGGCAGGGGCAGTTAGGAGCGATCAACCTAGGGGCCTTTAGTCGTCGATCAGCCAGTAGGGCTGCAGGTCTTCAGGATCGGGCTCAAACGTATCGGGATCGATGCCTTCTGCGATCAGCCAGTCGATGAGATCGGCATCGCGATCGTGGGCCAGACTGGGCTGTAAGGGCAGCATGATCAGCCCTCCCACGTGGTGGCGCTCAGGGCAGCCTCACCACCACCGGCCAGGGGCTGCCACGTGCCAAAGGAAGGGGCAAGGCTGAACGCTGCAGCCTCAGGGCCACGGCCCCGGCTTGTCTTGGTGCGCAGGATCACTGCCACGCCATCAAAGCCGCCGGGCTGAGGGCCTGCAGGATCAGCCCAGCGGTGATCTGTCACGTCGCCATCGATGCACTTCAAGCGCCACACGCCGGCCTCAGGATGCACACGCAACAGCAGGGCTTCGGGCAGGGCTGAGCCTTTGGGCAGGGCCACGGGCACGGCTAGGCGGAACCCTGCGCCGACTGCTGCCAGGGCATGCGAGAGGCCGTCCGGGCGATCAGCAGCGAGGCTAGCTGTGGTGTCCCATCCTGCGGAACGTTGGGCCTGCAGGCCCTGGGGGCCGGTTACAGGGGCTTTGCTGTATTCGTACAGTCGGATGGTGCCTGCAGGGGCCAGGCTGAGGGCTTCGGCCAGGGTTTGGCCACGGCCAGGGGCCACGGGCAGGCCGTACCGGCGGGCCAGGCTTTGAGCTTCTGCAGGGCTGACGGTCACCCTTTGCAGATGCCAGGCCAGGTCGTCAGTGCCGCGCAGGCGCACGGCCAGGGGCAGGCCTTTGGCCTGGGCACGGCCCCAGGCCCTGGCGATGGCCCAAAGCACAGCCCGACCATAGGCGGCAGGATCAGCCAGGTAGGCAAGGGTACGGCGGGCACGGGCAGCCGCGACCGTGGCGCTCATCCCGCCATGGCCCGCCCAGGCTAGGCAGCCAGCGGCGCAGCCAGCGGACGCCCAAGGGCAGCCGTTATGGGCCAGGGCCAGGCTCAGGATGCCCTCGCGTTCAGCCAGGGCCTGCAGGCCATCGATGCGGGAGCGTGGGGCCGTGGGGCCAGGCTTTGCCCCGGCCACGGCCTGGGCCAGGGCTTTGGCGGGCAGGTGGTGGAGGATCACGGGCCAGGCCAGGGCTGCGCCTTTGGCAAGCTTGGCATTGGAGAGGCCCTCAGTCAGCAGGCCGTCAAGGCTGAGGCCAAAGCGCGCTAGCAGCGAGGCCACGTCAGCAGGCAAGCGGGCTGGGGCCGTCTTACGGGCCTGGGGGC
>Ga0255078_1000001_pt1 | contig 166193 bp, 227 predicted proteins | sample Colum_Atlam_RepA_FD_188462 | JGI IMG/M metagenome (GOLD analysis project Ga0255078, IMG submission 188462) | Freshwater microbial communities from Columbia River, Oregon, United States - Colum_Atlam_RepA_8h | ecosystem: Environmental > Aquatic > Freshwater > River | place: USA: Oregon... | reverse complement strand
CTAATGGGTAATGAGCATTTTATCATTATTAAACTTGTTTCTGGTGAACAAGTTATGGCTGTGCTCGAAAAAGAAACTGATGAGAATATTCAAATCTCGACACCATTATTGCTACGTTTATTTCCAGTACTAGGAGCAGAGCAAGGTTCTGAACACGTAACAGCAACACCATGGTGCAAGTTTGCAGACGATTCAAATTTAACTCTCAATAAAAGAAATATTCTTTTTGTCAAAAATCTTCACAGTATGTTAATTCCACATTATATAAGATTAGCATCTGAAGCAGAAGAGCACGTTCCAATCAAACAAAAGCAAGACGGAAGTGTAAGAAAACTGCATTGGGAAGACGAAGAAGTAGAGCAGCTTAGTAATGAAGAAATTCAGAAAAGAATCAAACTACTAGAAGCTATTGCTGAGAAGGAAGAGGAAGAAGCGAGAACCTTTATTGAAGGTAACGATACAATCCATTGATCCTTTCTTTCAAACCCCACACCGAAAGTTTACATGTTTTCAAAATAAATGTAAAATAATTTTTATATTGCAGAAATTGCAATGAAATAAAACTTTACATTTATGACAAATTGTAGTATACTTTATATTATTGAATGAAAATAACTGGAGATTTTGACTTGTGGCAAACTACATAAACAATGCTGACTTCTTAGCAGCAATCAAAGAATATAAGAAAAGTGTGAAGGAAGCTGAGGAGAAGGGTTTACCGAAACCGATTATCCCAAAATATCTTGGTGAGTGCATTCTTAAAATTGCAACGCATTTATCATATAAACCAAACTTTATTAATTATACTTACAAAGATGATATGATTCTCGATGGTATTGAGAATTGTATCAATTACTTTGATAATTTTGATCCAGAGAAGTCGAGCAATCCGTTCGCATATTTCACACAAATTATTTACTTCGCTTTCCTACGTCGCATAGGGAAGGAGAAGAAACATTCGTATATCAAAAATAAATTGATTCAAGATATGGCTTTTGATGCATTTGAATTACAAGAGCAAGATGAAGACGGACATTATCATAATGCATATCTTGATTTTATGCAAAGTAATAGCAACTTCGATGATTCGTTTATAACAAAGAAAAAAGAAAAAAATAAAAAGAAGAAACAAACACTTGATGATTTTATAGGTGATAATGAAGATGACAGCGCACAGAAGTATTAGAGATTTGATCCGTCAGTTGGGTGATGGTAACGTTGAGTTTAGACCAGCTCCAGCACTAGTCAGAAAAGGTCGTTCAAAAGTTAGAGCAAGAAAACGCAAAGATAGATTATTGCGTGGTCACATTTGGGATGCGACAGATAATCAATTTAATTTGAAAGAAATTATGAGTAATAGTGACAACAAAATTTTCTTAGGTGTTTCAGATGTTGAAGACCTAATCGTATCAGAAATTATGAAACGTCGCATCGAAGCTGGTGAGACGACTGTTCAAAGAGAGACTACTGTTCTATGTAATCGTGAACGCTGGGCTAATTGGGCAGAAGAACATTATAGCGATATGCTTTATGTTCAAAGCAATTCTTCTTCTGGGTTTATTATCGCAGAAGAAACTGAAAACTTTATCAAGTTTGATGTAAACTCCAACTCAACTACTGTTCGTGCATACGGTGACGCTGAATTCGCAGATTGTATCATTGCTGAGGTAGCAACAAATTTTGATGTTGTTACATCTTATGTTGAGTGGATCTATGGTAGTGATGGTAACTCAGTCAATGTACCTTTGAATCGTGATCGTCTTCCTGTTGAAGAAATGTATCCATTCCTTGGAGATGAAACTCTTGGTGACTACTATGATCGTTACATGGAATCTTCTGCGAACATCTTATTGTTGATTGGTCCCCCAGGAACTGGTAAGACTACATTTATCCGTGGCTTATTGGCTTATCGTAACGCATCTGCAATCGTAACGTATGATGCAGGTATCCTCGAGAAAGATGGTTTCTTTGCTCGTTTTATTGAGGATGATACTGAAGTGATGGTACTTGAAGATAGCGACGCATTCCTAAAGTCACGTAGTGATGGTAATACAATGATGCATCGTTTTCTTAACGTAGGTGATGGTCTCGTAACCACTAAAGGTAAGAAGATGATTTTCTCCACTAACCTACCAAGCATCCGTGATATCGACTCTGCATTGATTCGTCCAGGACGTTGCTTCGATATTCTTACATTCGATGAATTGAATGTTGAGCATGCTAACAAACTTGCCAAACGACTTGGAGTAAACCTTCCTGCACGTCCACGTGGTAAAGAAACTAATAAGTATTCTATCGCTGAAGTATTTAATGAACAACAACATAAAACACCTGAAAGAAAGGTAGGGTTTGTCTGATGTATGAAGTCAAATTAACTTTAGATAGTGGTGAAGAAATTCAAAACACATTTGAAACATTTGAACAGATGCTTTCTTTTGTGGTTGAACATGAAAAATATATTGCTACTATGCAAATTAATGCGAATGGAGAAAAATGCGAGTAGCAATTATTACTGACCAACACTTTGGTGCTCGTAATGACAGTATTGCTTTCCTAGACTTCTTTCAAAAATTCTATGACAATACTTTCTTTCCTACTATTGATTCATCTGGTATTGACACTGTTCTTATTCTTGGTGATACATTTGATAGACGCAAATATGTAAACTTCTATGCTCTACAAAGAGCAAAGGAAATGTTCTTTGATAAATTACAAGAACGTGGTATAAGAGTTTATATGTTAGCAGGTAATCACGACACATACTATAAAAATACCAATGAAGTCAATTCACCAGATTTACTTTTGCGTGAATACTCCAACATCGAAGTTATTGATGATCCGCAAACAATCTTTGTTGGTGGTATCCCGATATGTATGATGCCATGGATTTGTCCAGATAACTATCAAGAGTCACTCGATCAATTAAAGCAAACGCAAGCAGACCTCTGTATGGGGCATTTTGAAATTGCTGGCTTTGCTATGTATAAAGGTATGCAATCTCATGAAGGATTGGAAGCAAGTTTGTTTGATAAGTTTGACCTCGTGTTTAGTGGGCATTATCATCACCGCAGTGGCAATGGTCACATTCATTACCTCGGTAATCCCTATGAACTTACTTGGCAAGATTATAATGATCCAAGAGGGTTCCATTTGTTCTGCCTTGATAATCGAGAACTCGAGTTTATCCCAAATCCTTATACAATGTTCACCAGAGTTGAGTATTCCGACAAAGGATCCGACCCCATCGACCTCGACTCTCTCGATCTAGCCGATAAGTTTGTTAAGTTAGTTGTTGTAAATAAAACTGACTTTTATAAATTTGACAAATTTATTCAAAAGCTGTATAATAAAGGATGTCATGAAATTAAAATTATTGAGGACATGTCTGAGTTTGAAGACGGAGAGGTTGGTGAAGATATCAATCTTGAAGATACGCTAAGTGTTTTATCTAATTATATTGACAGCGTTGAAACTGACGTTGATAAAGAGCATGTTAAAACATTTATGAAAACATTATATACGGAAGCCATTAACGTAGAGGTGGTCTAATGCAACAACTTGAGATCCAGTATTTCTTTCCATTAACAGAACAGATTCCACTTGATTTAGATTTTACACCATGTGTTGAATATGCTGCTAGCAAAAATGTTGGATCCGTTATTTCTGGTTCTGGATTATGTTTGTCTATTGGTAATGGTGGTACTGTAGGTTGGACCACTATCTCAAATAATCTTGGCTCGCCATCTTTTACTATTAATGTAGATGCTATGCCAATTACTGTTATTTCTAAAAAGAAACCCAACTTCATAATGAGATTCATTTATAAGTCTATGGGTATGAAATGGAAGAGTGAATGATTGTATTTAAAAGTGTAGAGTGGAAGAACTTTCTTTCAACAGGTAACGCAGCAAACAAAGTATTATTGAATAAATCACCAACTACTTTAATCATTGGTAAGAATGGTGAAGGAAAAAGCACAATCTTAGATGCATTGTGCTTTTCGTTGTTTGGCAAACCATTTCGTAACATCAATAAGAATCAGTTGATTAACAGCATCAATGGTAAGAACTGTTTAGTTACTATCGAGTTTAATATTGGTCCAGCTGAATATAAAGTTGTTCGTGGTATCAAACCAAACATCTTTGAGATCTGGCAGAATGGAACTTTGATTAATCAGGATGCTGCTTCACGTGATTATCAAAAAAGTCTCGAACAGCAAATCCTTAAATTAAATTATAAAACTTTTACACAAGTAGTTATTCTTGGTAGTGCTTCTTTTGTTCCATTCATGCAACTACCATCGGGACAACGTAGAGAAGTTATCGAAGACATTCTTGACATTCGCATTTTCTCTACCATGAATACATTATTAAAAGAAAAAGCACAGGAGACTAAAGATGCGATCGCAAAGATTGAATCGGAGATTGCTAACGCTAAGACGAAAGTTGAAAGCCAAACGAGTATTATTAAAACTATTAGCGATGCGAAGACAGAAACGATTAAAAATTTCCAAGCCAAAGTCGAATCCCATTCTGGAGAAATTAGCAGAATCCAGTCGGAGATTGATGTCATTCTCGGAGAAATATCAACACTTAAAGGGAAGATCTCTGAGAAGGAAACAATCAACCAAGAGTTTGAAAAAGCAAAATCAATTAAATCCAAGTTGCTCCAGAAAGTCGAAACTTGCGAACACCATACAGAGTTTTTTAATGAACATGATGTATGTCCGTCGTGTAACCAAGATATCGCTGAAGAATACAAAGAGACCATTGTCAAAGATCTTAATGCGAAACTCATGGACAACAACTCAAAGATTGATGAACTCGACACGATCCTCTCTGGACTTAATGAAAAACTCAAAAAGATTAATGAAGTGGCAGAAGCGATTACCGATAAGAACATTGAGTTATCTACAAGAAACAGTACGATCACCCTACTCAACAAACAAATCGGTGAACTCCAAGCTGAGATTGAGGGGTCTAAATCTGACACAACTAACATCGATGAAGAGAAAGCCAAGTTAAAAGAACTTGCCACTGAAGCCATTGTTAAGATTAATACTAAAACATCTTTACAAGAACAGCGTAACATTGAAGAAGTTGCTTCTGCTTTATTGAAGGACACTGGTATCAAGACAGCGATTATTCGTGAGTATCTACCTGCCATGAATAAGTTGATCAACAAGTATCTAAATGCGATGGATACTTACATTCACTTTGAACTTGACGAAGCATTTAACGAAGTTATTAAATCACGTTATCGTGATGACTTTACTTACGCAAGTTTTTCGGAAGGTGAAAAAATGAGGATTGACCTTGCAATACTTTTCACTTGGCGACAAATTGCAAAAATGAAGAACTCAGTCAATACAAACCTATTGTTGCTTGACGAGATTTTTGATTCTTCATTAGACACAGCTGGAACTGATTATTTCCTTAACCTGATGAACCAGTTTGGTGAAAAGTCAAATATCTTTGTTATCTCTCACAAAGGAGACCAGCTCTTTGAGAAGTTTAGGTCTGTCATTAAGTTTGAGAAACGTAACGACTTCAGCGTTATAGCCTAAAACCCTACGTTCTGTAGGGTTATTTTTTCCAATAAAATCAACGACTTACGATAGTGCTTTACAAATAATCAAAACTCGGGCATAATTCTACTATAGAATGGAGAAAATTATGCAAAACCAGTGGAGTAGTTTTGATGACTTTGAATTGGCAAGTCTTTGCCACAAGTATGATATTGGTAATGTGTGTGAGTTTGAACACATCCTACCGATAAAGTTGGCAAATCGTGATGTGGTTGAGCAAGCATTGACTGAGTTTGAATTTGATATGGCATTTGGAGAATAATATATTATGGAAATGAAAGCATCTGATCTATCCGCAAGACTTCTTGCTACAGAAAATCTTTCTGTTGTTCGTGCAAGAACTCGCACTGCATCTTTCGATATTAAGAGTCGTGTATTGACTCTTCCTATGTGGAAAGAAATGTCCCCCGAAATTGAAGATATGTTGATCGGTCATGAAGTTGGTCATGCGCTATACACGACTGACGCATATATGAAACCGATCGAAGATAACCCAAAGATTCGTAGTTATCTAAACGTCATCGAAGACGTGCGTATCGAGAAACTAATCAAACGTAAATATCCAGGTCTACGTAAGCGTATGAGTGATGGCTACAAACAACTCAACGATCGTGACTTTTTTGGTGTTGGTCAGATTCAATCATTCGCTGAATTGAACCTTATCGACAAAATTAATCTCTACTTTAAAGCAGGTGTATTTTGTGGTGTAAAATTTACATCTGAAGAAAAGATTTTTGTTGAACGTGCTGAACGCACCGAAACTATTGACGATGTTATCACACTAGCCAATGATGTATACGCATTCTCCAGAAAACAACTGGAAGAGCGCAAGAAACAAATGCAGGAATTGGGTTTGCAATCAAACGATGAAGACGAAGAAGATCCGATTGAATCTGACTTTGACATCGATTATGACGAAGACTTTGACGAAGAAGAACTTGACGATATGGAAGAGATTGAAAAAACTGTCAAGAGCACAAAGTCCAAAGAAACTGACGAACAAGCAAACAATAATGATGATGAAGATCTTGAGTCTAAAACTGAACGTATTTTTTCCAGTAAACTAAGCGATCTCGCTGACGATACCACTGAGTATAACTACTGGAAGTTTGATACTGATTATATGGATGAAGTTGTTGTTCCATTTAAAAAGATTCTTTCTGAAACAAAATCTCCAGAGCAGTGGCTAGATGATACAGATGGTCGTGCAGAAAGATACACACGTTATGCTGAGCCAGATTATTTGACAAAGAAAGAACTTGCCGAGAAGAAAGACTTCGAACAATTTAAGATTGACTCCAGTCGTGCAGTAAACTATTTGGTCAAAGAATTCGAGATGCGCAAGAGTGCAACTATGTATAAACGTGCTCAAGTATCCAAGATCGGTTCATTGGATATGAAGAAAGTTTATGCATACAAACTCAAAGACGATATCTTTAAACGTGTGACCACTATACCAGAGGGTAAAAACCATGGTATGATTATGCTGGTTGACTGGTCTGGTTCTATGAATGAAGTTTTGCAAGATACAATTAAGCAGGTTGTTAATTTGGCTATGTTCTGCAATCGTGTTCAGATTCCTTATCGTGTTTATGCTTTTACATCTGCGTACTATGATTACGTTCGTGAGAATGCTTGTACTTCTGACGAAGCACGTTCACAACGATATACATATGAGCGTGAATTTGAAACAGCGAAACGTGCTAAAGCTGAAACCGAAAAATTAATCGGTGCTGCCAATAATTGTTTCAATCTTCTTGAATTGTTCAGTAACAAAATGACTACCAGCGAATTCAATTCAATGGCACGTCGTTTGTTGCATTGGAAATTTCAGTGGAACAAAGGATATGAAACCAGTGGCACTCCACTTAACGAAGCATTGGTATGGTGCTACAATAACGTTGGTTCGTTTGTTAAAAACAACAATATCGAGAAGATGACGTTCATTACTCTTACCGATGGCGAAGGTCATTCTTTGGCTCCTGTTGGATATCATCGTGGTTTGGATGATGTGCGAACTGAAATTGTTGGTGCTGAATACAAACGTATCAAACAGAAACATTATATCCGTGATGAAATTACTCAAAAGACTTATGAGTTTAATAAGTATGGTAACCATCAATCGAAAACTATTCTGCAAATGATGAAAGATCGTTACAACATTTCAGTACTGGGCTTTCATATCTGTCAGAATCATCGTCGTGACTTGCGTGGTGCAATGCAAGCAAATCTACCCGAGTATAGAGGTAGCGATGCTATGTTAATCGAAGAATGGAGAAAAGATTTCCGTGTCAAAGGATTTGCATCAATCAAGAATACTGGTCGTGATGACTTGTTCCTGATTCCCCAATCTTCTACAAGAATTCAAGAGGGTGAGTTGGATGTGAAAGCAGATGCGAATGCAAAGGCGATCGCAAGAAACTTTGGTAAGTTTTTGAATGTCAAGAAGACTAGCCGAGTCCTTCTGAATAACTTTATTGGCTATGTTGCATAACCCTACGGATTGTAGGGGATTGCAAACCCTCTGGAATAGAGGGTGAAAATATTGCTTTACAATAATTCAAAAAAGACGTATAATTATTGTATAGAGTGAAAGGATTGTTATGAAGTTCTTTGTTATTGATACTGTGAATAAAATTGTTGTTTCTGAAGGTTTCGCTAATTTCGGTCTGGCTTATGATTACCTTCGGTCTGTTGTGTTACCTGCTGATTATCCTGATGGTGGGGTTCTTGAAATTTGGTCTAGTGTTTGAATTTTTTATTATGAAAGTGAGTGAGTGATGGCAAAAATTACTGAGCAACAAAAAGCATTCTTCGAAGATAAACTCTTTGAGATGTTCCCTGATACAAAAACTACTGGTACAGTTACACGCAAGCAATTGCTGGAAGTTCGTGCCAAAAACAAAATCGACTACCACCCATTGTGGCTAATGCAAGATGTTGTTGGTCGTGGTTTATATTCAATTAATGGTGGTAAACCTTCTACTGTTGTAGTTGGAAATACTGTGGTAAAAACTAAATCTGAACCTGTAGAGTCTTTCGTGGTTGATTACACAAACACTGCATCATTGATTCCTAAGAAGGATTCAAACTTCGTCCCTTTCGGTAGCTACTCCGACTTGGAAGTTATTATCAAGTCTGGTATTTTCTACCCTGCATATATTTCTGGTCCAACTGGTAACGGTAAGTCTACCATGGTTGAGCAGATCTGTGCGAAATACAAAAAGCCACTCATTCGTGTTAACCTAAACATGATGACTGACGAAGAACAACTTATCGGCTCCAAAACATTGGAGAATGGTAACGTAGAAATTGTTGAAGGACCAGTTCTAATCGCTATGCGTACTGGTACTACTCTGTTGCTTGACGAAATTGATGCTGGCTCTGCCAACACTCTGTTGTGCTTGCAACCGATTCTCGAGGGTAAACCTTACTATTTCAAACTCAAGAATGAGATGATTGTTCCTGCTCCTGGATTCAATGTTATTGCAACTGCGAACACTAAGGGTAAGGGTAGTGACGATGGTCGTTATATCGGTACCAACGTATTGAACGAAGCATTCTTGGAGCGATTCGCTGTTACGTTTGAACAGGAATACCCAGCTGCAAAAGTTGAGATTAAGATTATCAAGAATCTCATGGAAACTTATTCGTGTATTGACGAAGAGTTTGCAGAGACCCTTGTAAAGTGGGCTGATGCTATCCGTCGCACTTTCGAGGATGGTGGTGTGGATGAAACAATTACGACTCGTCGTATGATCCATATCGTTCGTGCATTTGCAATCTTCAAGAACAGGGAGAAAGCAGTCCAACTTTGTTGCAATCGTTTTGATGCTGCAACGAAAGCTGCATTTATTGACCTGTATGATAAAGTTGCAAACCCGCAACCAGAACCTGTAGCAGTGGAAGCACCTGTTGTGCAAGAACCTGCTCAGGAAATCCCATTTTAAACTTGACAAATAATCAGGTTTAAGGTAGAATTGTTATTGTAGTTGATTATTAACTTTGAAAGGTGTATATATTATGAAAAACTTTGCTGATCTGTCTAAAGCACAAAAAGCATTTTGCGTGCGTATTCTTGACGTATGTCCACAGTATAAGACTAAGAAAGATCTTACTTGGAAAGAGTTGCTTGCTGGTTACTTTCTTCTGAAAGAACAGCGTGGCTCTACTGGTGAGAAACTTGGTTTCCCCATGTGGCTCCAGAAAACTAACATCGTAGGTCGTGGTACTTATCAAATGCCATGGCCATCGGAGAAAGAACTTTCTGACTTCGTCGCTGCCAAGTCTGCTCCCAAAGCAGTTAAAGTGAAACAACCCAAAGCCATTAAGGTTAAGACTCCTAAAGCAGTTGCTCCCAAGAAAACTCGTCTTGAGAAAATTGTTGATGAGTCTAATGTTCACGATGCTGATGTTGAAGATTTCAACGCAATCCTTCGTGAGAATGGCATCGAAGTTTAATCTTCTATTTTCTAGTCGGGAGAGGGAATGCCATCACTTCTCCCGATCTTTTTTTTGATGGCTGTTTATTATGGAGATATTATATAATGTCCAAGCAAAATCTTTTATTGAAGCACCTACAAGCAGGTAAGCAGTTTACTGCCAAGCAGATCTCTGCATCTTTCGGTATCGCCCACCCAGCTTCTACCATTCGTAACTTGCGTGAGCAAGGCTACTGTGTTTATTCAAACCCAGCAGTAGTAAATGGTACTGAAGTTGTTAAGTATCGTATGGGTCAACCATCACGTCGTATCGTTGGTCTTGCAGCCAAGATCGCAGGTTCACGTCTGTTTGCATAATTTGAGTCGTATCTCTACAGGACAACTGCGTCCTTTCGCTGAGCAGACTTTAAACTAAAGAGCGATAAACAGATGCAGTCTATTTTTGCTGGTTACAGACTATAAAGAAAAACCAGTACTAATTTTTGTAGTGGAGAAATAATGGCAACTAAAGAAGAAATTAAAAAATCCCAAAACGCCACTACAGGTGGTCGTAAATTTGATGGTAACAAACTACAATATGGTTTGTTACCTCCACTTGCATTGAAAGCAACTGTAGAAATTCTAACATTTGGTGCGGAGAAATACGAACCAGATAATTGGAAACATGTTCCAGATTCAAAGCGTAGATACTTTGATGCAATGCAAAGACATCTGTGGGCATGGAAAGAGGGAGAACAAAACGATCCTGAAACCAGCAAGAATCATTTGGCACACGCAATGTGCTGTCTAATGTTCTTGTACGAACACGATGTGAAATATTCAAAGGATGAGAAATGATGAAGATCGTTACATCATTCGCTATTATTTTTGCTATCTTTTATTTTGGCATTCAAGCATTTTGTGCGTTGACTGGTAAACAGAAGTGGCATGTTTCTAAACTTTTATCATACAGTTTAGTGTGTGCAGTTCTGACTGGTTTATTTTTGGTCGGTATCGTTGTTTTATTTTAAGGAAATTATTATGAAGAAAAGTGTTCTTGCTATTGCCATGCTGGCTGTTTTTGCCACTGGTTGCACTCGTATTGAAACAGGTGAAGTCGGTGTTCGTGTTGGATTTGACAAGCAAGTCCAGCAAGGAGAGTTGCTTCCTGGATCTTTTAATCAAGTGTTGATCGGTGATGTTCTTACATTCCCTATCAAAGATGTTAATGTTAAACTTGACGACATGACCCCTGTTGCCAAAGACAACAGCACTATGAAAGACTTTGATGCTGTGGTTATCTATAACATTAATCAAGCACAAGTTGCTGAACTCTATAGTCAAAAGAGTCAAGCATTCCACGCTAAACACAATGGCGATATTTACCTGATGTATAATTACATTGTTCAAACTGCACGTAATGCTATTTACAAAGAAGCACGTAAGTACGAAGCACTGGATATGGCGGACAATCGTCAAGCAATGGAACAAGCAATCAGAGAGCAGATTCAAAAGAGTCTTGCTGATGAGAAACTTGATGGAAGTCTAATTATCGGACAGGTTCTTATTCGTAACATCGTTCCTGCTGATTCGGTTGTAGCATCTGCCAATGAATTGGTTCGTGCAAAGAATGAATTCAAACAGAAAGAAGTAGAAGTACAGACTGCTCGTAAAGAAGCTGAGCGGATGGCTGCTCTTGCAAATAACTCTGCGAGTTCCATTGCGTTTATGAATGCTCAAGCTGCATTGAATATCTCTGAAGGTATTAAGAATGGCAAGGTTCAGACTATTGTTGTTCCAAGCAATATGACTGGTTTGATGATTGGAAAATAAATTTTACTTTTAATCAGTTTGAAGGTAAAATGAGAATACATAGTTATGTTACATATGAATAGGAGAAGTAAATGAAGTTATCTAAAGAAACAGTTGCAGTAATTAAAAACTTTGCTGGTATTAATAGCAATCTGTTGTTGAAGCAAGGTAATAAACTTGCAACCATCTCATCACAGAAAAATGTGATGGCTGACACTACAGTGGCAGAAACATTTCCCGACTTTGGCATCTACGATCTCAATGAGTTCTTGGGTGCCATGTCTTTGTTCGAAGATCCTGAACTTGAGTTCGGTGAGAAGTTCGTTACAATCAAACAAGGTAAGAGTACGATTAAATACTTCGCTGCATCACCTGAAGTATTGACTGCTCCGCAGAAAGCAATCACATTCCCTGAAGCAGAGATTAACTTCAAACTAACTGCTACTCAGTTGGATATGCTTCGTAAGACTGCAGGTGTTCTTCGCAGTGAAGACCTATCAATCATCGGTGATGGTTCAACTATCATTGCTGTCGTTGGCGATAAGAAGAATGCTACCGCAAATAGTTTCAATGAAACTGTTGGTACCACAAACAAAACTTTCAAAGCAAACTTGAAGGTTGAGAACCTAAAGATGCTTCCTGGAGATTATGATGTTAGCATTTCTTCCAAGAAGATCTCTCGCTTCAAAGGTGCTGGTGATTTGGTTTATTATGTAGCCGTTGAAGCTGACTCTACATTTGAGTGAGATCAATGACTCGAACAGATATATTCACCTATCCTATTTGGCAGTGGAAAGATCTGCCAATAGATAATGAAAAAATATCTAGCCATGCTTATACACTAAGAAGTAAAGATCCTGAGCATAGAAACCCAGAGGGACATAGTAAATATTCTTTAAAGTGGAAGAGTTATAATTTAACTAAAAAAGACTTTTTAGCATTCCCAGAAACTAAAAAGTTAATTGGTTTAATTTTTGAAAATGCAAAGACTTGTTTTAATGAGTTAAATCCAAGACCAACAGTTAATTTGGTTTTGGATTCTTGTTGGTTCAATATATATCCTCCAGGATCTAATCTAGAAAGCCATCCACATCCAGGGAATGTATTAGCTGGATCATACTACCCTAAAGTACCTTTAGAATCTGGCGATCTGGTTTATTTGCATCCAGATATTAGTACATATTTTAATTATGCAGCCAAATATTTCCATAACAGAAATAATATAACTGCAGTTAAACATTACGTTACACCAGTTGAAGGTGCGTTAGTTTTAGCACCTGCAAATATTATGCATGCCGTAAGAGAAAATAAATCTGAAGGTGATAGGATTTCTTTTTCGTTTAATTTTGGGGTTGTTGATGTAGATACCTATACACCCAATGATAGGTATTTTTGATATTTAATTTGTTATAAGGAATTTGTTATGATTGAATCACGTGATGATTTGTTTCTTTGGGTAGAGAAATATCGCCCACAGAAAATTGATGATTGTGTTCTCCCTGAATCGTTGAAACAGACATTCAGGGAATATGTATCTAAAGGACAGCTACCAACATTTTTGTTCTGCGGAACAGCTGGTGTTGGTAAGACTACTATTGCCAAAGCACTTTGCAATGAAGTCGGAGCAGACTTTATTATGATTAACGGATCTGATGAAGGTCGTTCAATTGACACTCTGCGAACTACAATCAAGAACTTTGCTTCTACTGTATCCCTGACTGACGCCAAGAAAGTAGTTATCGTTGACGAAGCAGACTATATGAATGCAGAGTCAGTGCAACCTGCTCTTCGTAACTTTATTGAGCAGTTCTCTGGCAACTGTTCTTTTATCTTCACCTGTAACTTTAAGAACCGAATCATTGAACCATTGCATAGTCGTTGTGCTGTGATTGAATTCAAGATTGAATCTAAAGACAAGCAGGAAATTGCTGCAACATTCTTCAAGCGTGCAGCGCAGATTCTCAAACAAGAGAATATTGAGTTTGATCCAAAGGTGGTTTCTGAACTCATCATTAAACACTTCCCTGACTATCGTCGTATCCTGAACGAACTTCAGCGTTACTCTGTTTCTGGTAAGATTGATTCTGGTATCCTTATCAATGCCAGTGCAGAATCTTACAAACAACTTGTCAAAGATATGAAGGAAAAGAACTTCGGTGAAGTTCGCAAGTGGGTTGGAAAGAATAGCGAGTTGGGTACTGCTCCATTGTTTCGTGAGTTGTATGATAATGCAGTTGGCAACATGCAAGAAGTGAGCATTCCTCAGTTGATTCTTATTCTTGCAGACTATCAATATAAAGCAGCATTCGTAGCAGACCAAGAGATAAATATTATGGCAGCACTGACTGAAGTTATGGCTCAGTGTAAATTCAAATAAGGATATGATATGGAACTACTCATATACATTTTGGTCGCCTTTATGCTTGTTCGTCTTGGTTGGTATCTCAGAGAATTTAAAGCGATTGCTGAAGTTAGAAAAATGCAGCAAGAAGAAACTCTTGAGGTATTACAAGAACACATTGATGAAATAAAAAAGAAATACCTGCCAATTAAAATTGAGAAGGTAGATCATGGATATTTTGTATATTCACTTCCCGATAATACATTTATGGCTCAGGGAACTAATCGCAAAGAACTAGAAGAAAACTTGGATAAAAGATATCCAGGTAAAAAGTTCGCAGCGACTCCTGATAATTTGAAAGAAGTCGGGTTTGATTCATGAGTCCATTTGATTATATTAATGCAATAAATTTCACCAAACAAAACCTATTCGAAGATCCCCAAGCACATAAGGATTATAATGCTTGGATCGTGAATAAAGGGTTGTCTTATTTTCCAGATACCCTATTGTACGCCAACGAGATGAATCGCCATTATGGGATTCCAAAGAACTGGCAATTTTCGTTTTTGCTAAATAGTATTACTAAAAAGAAAAGATTCAGTAAATGGTCTAAGAAGGATGCCATTTCTGAGTCTTTACGTTTAGTGAAAGAATACTATGGGTATTCTAACGAAAAGGCTAAACAGGCATTGAGTGTATTGTCTGATGAGCAGTTGGCTATGATAGAACAAAAATTATATAAAGGTGGAAAATAATCATGACTGTTGAAATGATTTACTACGACTGGACGCCAGAGTCCATGCTTGAAGTGACTTTACCTGAACCTGACAACTTTCTGAAGGTTCGTGAGACACTTACCCGCATCGGGATCGCATCCAGAAAAGAAAAGAAATTATATCAATCCTGCCATATTTTACATAAGCAGGGTAGATACTTTATCGTTCACTTCAAAGAACTATTTGCTTTGGATGGTAAAGAATCGAATATCACTTCTGGTGATATTGAGAGAAGAAATGCTATTGCAACATTGTTGGAAGACTGGGAACTGTTGAAGATTCTTGATTCTAAACGTGCTGACCCTAAAGCATCTCTATCTCAAATTAAAGTGGTCTCTTATAAAGAGAAAGATGAATGGGAATTAGTCCCTAAATATAACATTGGTAAGAAGGTAAAATAACATGATTAAACTTGAACTAACAGTTGACGAATGCAATTTGATTCTGCGTGTACTTGGTAAACATCCATTTGAGGAAGTTGTAACCCTAATCAGCAAAATCAAGCAACAGGGTGAACCACAGGTAGAAGAAATTATTAAGCAACAAGAAGCTGCTGCTACAGAACTTCCTGCTGCCTAAATAGATTTACCCATGCAAGTACGCATCCCTCGGGATGGGACATGGTGGTAGTAACCATGTAAAACACTACCAAGAATTCACCTTAGGACCGCTAAGTTACGAATCGTTGGTAAAGCTGTCAGTACGTTAAGCTGTCGCTGGAACCAGTAACCAGCATTAACGCTATGCCTTCGGGGTAGCAATTTTAAACTCGCTGAAAAGGAGAACAATATGTTATCAGCATTAAACACATCTATCGATACTGTATCAGGTATCAAAACTCAATTCGTTAAGACTTTCGTTCAAAACGAAGAAGTAGCAAAATCCCTCCAAACTTACATCGATGCTCAGCAATCATTTGCTAAGACTGTCGCTAAATCAACTGTAGATTTTTTCACTACAGTAGGTACAGCAGCAACTTCATTTGATGCTAAGAAAGTATTCGGAACTAAGTAAGGAGAACATTATGAATCGTCAATTTATCCCAAACTTGTGGAATGATAAAGAACTAGAAAAATTCTTTATTGGATTTGATAAGACTCTTTCTCAATATAAAGAGATGCATGATCAGATCACCAAAAATATTCCTAACTATCCTCCATACAACATTCGTAAGAACAGTGAGAACTCATATACAATCGAATTGGCTGTAGCTGGTTTCTCTAAGCAAGACATCGATATCGAGATTGATGGTGGCAAGTTAGTAATCAAAGGTAATGTTAATAGCGTATCTGATGATGAAAACTTTGTATTTAAGGGTATTGCTAATCGTGCGTTCACTCGTTGGTTTGCTCTTGAAGATAATGTAGAAGTTAAAGACGCAGAACTTTTTAATGGTATGTTGAAGATTGCTTTAGAGCGTCTAACACCTGAAGAAAGTAAACCAAAGAAAGTTGCTATTAAGTCTAAAGGTGAGAAACAATTATTGAATGAGGAGAAATAAATGAAATCATTTTTCCGACATGTCTATGTTGTTTTAAAGGGAATTGGCTATGCTCGTGCTGCTGCAGATGCTGCTCGCAATGGTAATCGTGAGCGAGCAACTAAGTTGATGCAGGAGTATGGGAAATGCAAGTAAACAATTGGATTCCCATGACCGATGAAGATTGGGATTGGGTAAACGGTAAAACGCCACAACCAGTTAAATCATAGAAACTAGGGAATCTTCGGATTCCCTAAATAATTTCTATGATGAAAGCAAAAATCTCACCAAATCTAATATCCTTCGTCACGATCCGTCGTGGCAATTGGGTTATGAAAATATCTGTGTATAAAACCAGATATGTGTTATTAGTTGCACAACATTATTATGATAAGGAAAGATTTATTATTCAAGAATTTCCAGATCATGACCAAGCAGCATCGTTTATTGATTTTTTAGCGGAGAGTGAAAATGATTAAAGTGTTTAAGTTATTGAATGGCGAAGAAATAATTGCAAAAGTAGAAGCGTCTGGTGTTGGATATTCTATGAAAGATCCAGCAGCAATTGTTATACAACAAACAGCACAAGGAGTTGGTGTTGCTCTTGCTCCTTATATGCCATATGCTAATGGTGATATCACCCTATACTCATCGTCAATAGGAACAGAAGGTTCTCCAACAGTAGCTATGGAGAATGAATACAACCGAATCTTCGGCTCTGGTATTCAGATCGCATCTTCCTTCAAATAAAACCCTACGTTCTGTAGGGGTATTTACAGCCCAAGACCCTCTCTGATAGAGGGTCGACACACATAAAAACTCCAGTAAAATCAAGGAGTTACAATCCCCTACAACCCAAAGGGTTATCCAAAAAAAATACTTTACAATAATTCAGGTTTGGTGTATAATAGTCTTATGATGAATGAAAAAGGAAACCTGATTATGAAAAAGTCTGTCAAAAAGCAAATCGTTGCTACTATCTACAATGTCCCTGTTCGTACCAAAGCTGAATCTCGTGCTGAATCTGAAAAAGCGATTGCAGCATTCCTTCGCTCTGGTGGCGTGATTCAAGTTGACTCACGTAAACGTCGTGAACCCAAAGCCAAGATGACTGGCAAAAATTCACGTGGCTTTTGTGGTGGTACCAGTGGGTTTGCTTCGGGAATGCCACGTAAGACAACTTTTAGTTTGGTTTAATTTTTAGGAGATCTATATTATGAAACTTGTTATTCGCACTCAGTATATGGAAAATTATGGTGCCCACGATTGGGATGGCGAGGGTGAGTGTCCCCAGTATTGGAAGATGAAAGGTGGCTCTGAGTATATGATTGAAGGTGTGCCACTAAACATCGACTACGCAGAAGTTGTTGCTGCTGCAGATGTGGAAAAGAATAACGAGTATTGTCGTGAGTATATCCTCGACTGGTCTTTGGAGAGTGATGACTATATGTCATGGTTCGAGAAGTCGCAGTTGGAGTATGATGGTAAAGTTGCTTGTCCTGAGCCACGCATTGATTACAATGAATTGGTGGCAGCATGATTCTCGCTAAAGAGATTACCGTATGGGATGTTGAGTATCGTCAACCAAACCATACATACCTCATGAATAATTCAATGGATAAAATCATTGGGTACTTTAAGTGGAACAATCCAAAAGATTTTATGAAGTTCAAGAAACCTTTGGGATTCGATACTCGGTATCGGAAGTTTCAAATAATTAAACGCTATGAAGAGAAGACATCTAATAAACGATGGAAAATTCTTGGTAGTAAAGACCATGTGTATTATGTAGAAGAAACTGAGTCTGGTATGTCTTGTACTTGCATCGGTTACAAATATCATGGAAAATGTAAACATATTGAAGGAATTAAAAGTGAATAAATTTGCAATGAATAAAATTACTTCGGAGAAGCAAAAAGAAATTATGCTTATCTGCCAAGAGGAATGTGCAGAAGTTACACAAGCAATCAGTAAGGTGTTTCGTTTCGGGATTGATGGCGAACACAATGGTGCAACTAATCGTGAACGTCTTGAAGAAGAGATCGGTGATTTGCTTTGTATGATCGAGATGATGATTGAAGAACAAATTATTGATGGTAATGCAGTGGCTCAAGCAGGAATTAAAAAGAAAGAGAAACTTGCTAAGTGGTCAAACATTAAGGTGGCAGCATAAATGAATCTGAATAAGTTTTTCGAGAGTCTTGCGAGTAATAACTCACGCAACTTCAAGATCGAGCAACTAAACGCACATAGCGATAACGAAGTGCTACGTGAGGTTGTTCGCAAGACTCTCGACCCGTTCACTCAGTTTTACATCCGTAAGATTCCTGAGTATACACCAAATACTGGTGATGGAATCTCTCTCAAGTTTGCCATGGATTCAATCGGTGATTTGACTAAACGATTGGTCACTGGTAATGCTGGTATCGACCATCTGCGTGCGAATCTTGAAGCACTAAACGCAGACGATGCTAAAGTACTTGAGCGTATCATCGCTAAAGACTTGAAGTGTGGTGTTGATGTGTCAACAGCAAACAAGGTATGGAAGAATTTGATTTTTGAATATCCTGTTATGCTCTGTTCACCATTCGAACAGAAGCTGGTTGATAAAATTAAATTCCCTGCTTTCGTGCAAACTAAAATGGATGGTATGCGATTCAATGCTATCGTTCGTTCTGGTAAGTGTGAGTTTCGTTCACGCAATGGTAAAGAGATTGACTTGTTGGGTAATCTCGAAGAAGATTTCATTGTCATGGCTAACGGACAAGATTGCGTGTTTGATGGCGAGTTGCTCGTCAAAGATAAAGGTATCATCCTAGATCGTCAGACTGGTAATGGTATTTTGAATAAAGCCAACAAGGGTACTATCAAAACTGATGAAGCACGCAAGGTTCATGCCACAGTATGGGATTTGATTCCGTATGATGCGTTTACTAAAGGTGAATGTCTTGTTCCTTACGGACAACGATTTGATTCTCTTTGTGTAATGCTGGATACATATCAGCCAAAGAAAGTTGGTCTTGTTGATAGCTGGGAAGTTGATGCTATCGAAGAAGCAAATACGTTGTTCGAGAAATTGCTTGCTGATGGCCAAGAAGGTATCATCCTGAAATGTCGCAAAGGTATCTGGGAAGATAAACGTAGCAAGACTCAGATTAAATTCAAAGGCGAACTCGAGTGCGACTTGAAGATTGTTGCAGTGGAAGAGGGTAAGGGTAAAGCTGCAGGAATGCTTGGTGCGATTGTTTGCGAATCTGCCGATGGTGTTGTAAAAGTTAATGTTGGCTCTGGCTTTACTGAGGAACATCGCAAGAATTATTGGAAAGAAAATTTAGTTGACAAAATTGTAGCTATCAAGTATAATATGAGAATAAAGAATAAACAAGGTGAGGATAGTTTGTTCCTTCCAGTGTTTATTGAACTTCGTGATGATAAAACTGTTGCAGATACCAGCAAGGTGATTAAATGATACTAGAAAGTAAACTAGGGCAGAAAAGATTTTTCAACCCAAAGAGTAAACAAGATCTTGACTCATATAGAAAGTTTTTGAAAACTGGTGGTTGGGGTTCTAGTGGTTGTCCTTTCTTTCTTGTGTTTCCATATATGACAATCCCACATATGATTCAGGATAAAATTATACATAGAGTATTAGGAGTTAAAAATGACAAGAGTAGCTATTAATCGTTGCTTCGGTGGGTTTGGTTTGAGTGATACAGCGTTCGAGAAGTTGCTTGAACGTAAAGGTATTGCATTTGAGAAGGAAGAAGATCCAACCAAAGGAAAAATCTTTGGTGTTACATATTGGAAAGACGGTATGTGTGGCAAAGATGATGGTTATCTCAGTTACTATGAGTTCTGTGAAGATCGTTCAGACCCAGACTTGATTGCTGTGATTGAAGAGATGGGTAGTGCTGCCAATGGTTTCGCAGCAGAGATTGCTATTGTAGATATTCCCGATGGTGTTGAGTGGCACATTCATGAGTATGATGGTATTGAGCATGTGGCAGAAAACCACAGAACATGGAGTTGATATGGTGGATTTAGAAGAAATTAGATTAGCTCGTACACTCGGAAGAGTGATTGAAGAAGAAATACGTAAAGGTAATAAACTTCCTGATGAAGTTCTTAGAGCGTATGAAGAGTTGTATAGGTTTTGGCAATATCAAATGAGTAGAGAATTATCATGAGAAAAGAATTAGACGAAGCACTATGTGCAAAGTATCCGCTTATCTTTAAAGATCGTAATGCGGATATGCGACACACAGCCATGTGCTGGGGTTTCGAATGTGGTGATGGTTGGTATAACATCATCGATATTCTTTGTGGTTTGTTGACTTCGGAATATCGTAGCGCAAAAAGTCGATATGATTATCTTATGGAAACAGGTGTTGGTAATGTTCTTTATGGAACAAAAACAGTAACGCAAGAAGCAATTGATGAAGCCAAAGCAAAACTGGATGAAGAAACTCTAAGGGTTCCAGTTGCTGTTCAAGTCAAAGAAAAGTTCGGTGGTCTTCGTTTCTATGTTCAGGCTGCAACTGATAAACACTATAACTACATCTCTTTTGCTGAGAGTATGAGTTATCGTACATGTGAAGAGTGTGGTGCTCCAGGTAAAACTTATACCGATGGTTGGCATCGTACTATGTGTGATATCCACGCAGCAATGGAAGGTCGTACTGAAGAATATGAGTATGAGGAGAATGAATAATGTTTTATGGTAAAGACGATGTTGAACGTCAATTCGCTCCACTTGTGAAGAAATTTCAAGAACAAGAATTGTTTTTATTTGAGCCGATGCCCAAGTACAAAGAAGGTGAGAGATGGACTGACGAATTTCGTATTCGTGATGGTCACACTAAACTCGCTGATGGATCGTGGGTGACTATTCATAAACTAACTACATATGTTGATGTGCTTCAGAAAAATACTACAAAGTTGTATGAGGAAAATCTGAAACTTAATCGTGAGTTGTTGCTTGCGAGAAGGCAAAAGCGTGAGATGGAATATGGTCTGCGTGTCGCAGGAAAAGCATTGGAGAAGTCACTTGCTATTACTAAGGAGATGATCGATGAGTAAGTTTGTTTTGGTTGAAACTATTTCTCAATATCGTATGCGTTATGTTATTGAAGTTCCTGATAACCACAATGATGGTGAATATCCTTGCACAGCTGAACAATGGGCAGCTGATACAGTTACATCTGAAGAGATGAATGAGTTCTCGCAGTTGTGGGTAGGAGAAACAATTCTAAGCACTCGAGAGATTGCCAAAGAAGAAATTATTCCATTGGCTGATAAAGATAATGACTACACTAAAGACTGGACAGATGAACAAAAGATGAATGCATTCGTCACACCAATTGGATATAAGAGAGACTGGTAATGTTTGTATTTGATGTAGAAACTTTGGGTATCGAATCAACCTGCGTGATTTTATCTGCAGGTTTAATTTATTTCGATCCAGAGGAACAACCTGACTATCAGAAACTTCTTGACGATGCATGTTTCGTTAAGTTAAAATCAAAAGACCAAGTTGAAAGACTTGGTCGCACCATTTCAAAAGACACAATTGATTGGTGGAAGAATCAACACGAATATGTTCGCAAGGTTTCTTTTGATGCAAGTCCAGATGATTTAATTGCAGAAGATGCGATTAAAATTCTAAAAGATTATATGGCGAAGTATCCTAACGCAAGTAAGCAAACTATGTGGGCACGTGGTTCTCTTGACCAAGTTGCAATAGATAGTTTGTGCGTTAAACTTGACATTAATCCGATTACCACGTATAATATGTGGAGGGACGTGAGAACTGCTGTTGATTGTTTTACTGGTTCCACGAATGGTTATTGTGAAGTCAATCACCCAACATTTAAACGACACAGTGTAATCAAACATCATCCAGTACATGATTGTGCATTGGATGCTATGCAACTTATGTATGGTAAATAAAATCAAAATATTAAACGTACCAATATTTCATTCGCACGACTATGCCATCGGTGGTAAGATGGTAGTGGGTAAAGCAGAGATGGATGAATCGTTTTCAACTCTATTACAAGATGGTGATGAAACAGCAATCATGCAGGTGAAAGAAAAACTAACTCGAGATATGATAAAACATATGCTCGAGAATAGACTGGTTGAGTTTACTTACTACGATGATCCAATTACAATGAGACGATGCTTAACTGTAAGAGCATATCTTGCACCCAATGATCAAGTTAAAATTTTAAGATTAGCAAACAAAATATGATTTTTTATACGCACGTATTTCCCTTTGGTAACAAAATGTGTGTCAGAGGTTATGAAAACGGCAGAGCGTTTCAACGTAAGATCGACTTTTACCCAACACTTTATGTAACATCAAATAAAGCAGAGAGCCAGTGGCGCACACTCGATGGTCAAGTTATCGATGAAGTTAAACCTGGAACTGTAAAAGAAACACGTGAGTTCTTTGATCGTTACAAAGAAGTGCAGGGTTTCAACGTCTACGGAAACACTAACTATGTTCACCAATATATCAGCGACACTTATGAGAGTGATGTTCGTTGGGATATGGAACAAATTAAAGTGTTCACCATCGACATTGAAACTGCAGTTGAAGATGGATTCCCTGATGTCAAACAGGCGAATGAAGAGATCTTACTAATCACAATCAAAGACTTTCAATCTAAGAGTATTATCACTTTCGGCACACGTGAGTTTGAAAATACTCGCAAGGATGTTACTTACTTCCGTTGCAAAGACGAGCAACAACTTCTCAAAGAGTTTATGATTTTCTGGCAACAGAATTATCCTGATGTTCTAACTGGATGGAACATTGGATTCTTTGACGTACCATATTTGACTAAACGTATTCAGCGTGAACTTGGCGAAGCAATCGCAGCCAAACTTTCACCATGGGGATATATCAATGAACGAAAGATCTTTGTTAAAGGTAACGAAGAAATTTCATTTGACATCCATGGTGTAAGCCAACTTGACTATCTTGACTTGTATAAGAAGTTCACTTATCAAAAGCAAGAGTCCTATCGTCTAGATTATATCGCAGGTGAAGAACTTGGTGATGCCAAGAAAGAAAACCCTGGAGATACATTTAAAGACTTCTATACAAATTACTGGCAAGACTTCGTTGAGTATAACATTCACGACGTAGAGTTGGTTGACAAACTTGAAGATAAGATGCGACTGATTGAGTTGTGTCTTACCATGGCATACAATGCAAAGATTAACTATGAAGATGTATTCTCTCAGGTAAGAATGTGGGACGCCATCATCTATAATCACCTGCGTAAGAAACATATCGCCATTCCTACCAAGGTTGGTTCCAGTAAGAATGAAGCATTTGAAGGTGCTTTCGTTAAAGACCCATTGCTGGGTATGCATAAGTGGGTTGCTTCTTTTGACTTGAACAGTCTATATCCTCACTTGATTATGCAGTATAACATCTCACCAGAAACATTGAGTGGTGAGAAGATCTCATGCAACGTTGAACGTCTGCTCAATCAAGAAGTTGATACTGAATATTGTAAGCGTAGGGATCTTGCGTTGACTGCCAATGGCTGGACTTACCGCAGAGATATCAAAGGGTTCATGCCTGAGTTGATGGAGAAGATGTATTCAGACCGCAGTAAGTTCAAGAAGCAGATGCTGAAAGTTGAACAGGAATATCAGAACGACAAGTCCAAGAAAGAACTACTGAAAGAGATTAGTCGACTGAACAACCTGCAGATGGCAATGAAGATTGCTCTCAACTCTGCTTATGGTGCGATGGGTAATCAGTATTTCCGTTACTTTGATATTCGCATGGCAGAAGGTATTACTACCAGTGGTCAACTATCGATTCGTTGGATGGCAAATGAGTTTAATCGTTATCTCAACAAGGTCATGAAGACAGAAGGTAAAGACTTTGTTATCGCCATTGACACAGATTCAATCTATCTAACATTGGAAGAACTGATCGAGAAAGTTTGCGAAGGTAAAACTGACGACCAGAAAATTAAATATATGGATAAGGTTTGCGAAGAGATCTTCCAACCATTCATTGACCAAACGTATCAAAAGTTGGGTGAGTATATGAACGCATACTCTCAGAAGATGATTATGAAACGTGAGGTTCTTGCCGATAAGGGTATCTGGACTGCCAAGAAAAGATACATATTGAACGTACACAATTCTGAAGGAGTGCAGTATGCTAAACCGAAACTCAAAGTTATGGGGCTTGAAATGGTCAAGTCAAGTACACCTGCTGTTATTCGTGACAAACTTAAAGATTCGATCGAAGTTATTCTCAAGGGCAGTCAAGCGGACTTACACTCGTATATCGAAAAGTTCCGTGAAGAATTCAACCAAATGCCAGTAGAGGATATTGCTTTCCCACGTGGCGTAAATGGTTTGAGAACATATGCTGGTTCTCCGATCTATACCAAGGGAACACCTATCCATGTAAGGGGTTCACTACTTTACAATCATTATGTCAAGAAACTTGGACTTGAAAAGAAGTATCAGTTGATTAAAGAGGGTGAGAAGGTTAAGTTTGTATATGTGAGAAAACCAAATCCATTCCAGGAAGACGTTATCGCATTCCCGCAAAATCTACCGAAAGAGTTTGGTTTGCATGACTTTATTGATTATGAAACACAGTTTGAAAAGACATTCCTCGATGCAATGCAAACTGTAATCCAGCCGATTGGTTGGAATGTTGAAGCCAAGTCATCATTGGAGGATTTCTTTGGATAATATTAAAGTGATTAAAACAGGAATCAACGTATCAAAGATTCTTGCTCAATTAAAACTTTACAAAGATGATTGGAACTCTGAAGGTCAGATGAAAGGTGCTTCAACAGTCCAGAAAGAATTTGACTTCCCACAAATTAATGCAGGTGTTTTGCAATTAGTTATTGGTGGTGTTGAGAATGAAACGCAATATGTTGGTGACACTGAGTATTGCATTAAAACACCTGCGTATAACAGACACACAGAAATTGTTAGATTTATGAAACGAAACTTCCACGACCATTCACGTTGTGGATTCTTGTCATTGCCAGTTGGTGGTTCTGTCGGCAAACATATAGACATCGGTAGTTATTATCAGACCAGAGATCGTTACCATCTCTCCATCGCAGGTAGATACAAATATATGGTTGGAGATGAGGAATACATAGTAGAGCCAGGAACTTTGTTGTGGTTCAATAATAAATTGCAACATGGAACTGAAAATGTTGGCAATGAAGTTCGTGTAACCTTTGTATTCGATGTGCCACATCACAAATCTAACCCAAAATAAAACTTTACAAATAACCATACTTCGTGTATAATAAAATTTTAGGAGTTGAAAAATGAGTATACTAGATAAAATTCGCAAGAATAGTACGATTAAAGATTCTGCTATTCTATCACAATCAAAGTTCTTCACAAAGAAGGATATGATTCCTACCACTGTCCCAGCAATCAATATTGCATTGTCTGGTCGTCTTGATGGTGGTTTGACTCCAGGTATCACAATGTGGGCTGGACCAAGTAAACACTTCAAGACAGCATTCAGTTTGCTAATGGCTAAGTCTTATATGGACAAGTACCCCGATGCTGCGTTGCTTTTCTACGACTCAGAGTTCGGCACACCTCAAGCATACTTTGATTCTTTCGGTATTGATACCGAGCGTGTTATCCATACACCACTTACTGACGTAGAGCAGTTGAAGTTTGACATCATGCAACAGCTACAAGGAGTTGAACGTGGCGACCATCTTATTATTGTTATTGATTCTATTGGTAATCTTGCGTCTAAGAAGGAAGTAGAAGATGCACTTGATGGCAAATCTGTTGCTGATATGAGTCGTGCCAAACAGATGAAGTCATTGTTCCGTATGATTACACCACACCTGAACCTTAAAGATATTCCATTGGTTGTTGTTAATCATACATATATGGAGATCGGTATGTTCCCCAAACCTATTGTCGGTGGTGGAACTGGTGCCATGTACTCTGCCGATAATGTATACATTCTTGGTCGTCAACAAGAAAAAGAAGGGACTGAAGTTGTTGGATATAATTTTATTATCAATGTGGAGAAATCTCGTTATGTGCGTGAAAAATCTAAGATTCCTGTTACTGTATATCATGATGGGGGTATTAGCCGTTGGTCTGGCTTACTTGATATCGCACTCGAGTCTGGGCATGTTGTCAAGCCAAGTAATGGTTGGTATAGTAAAGTAGATGCAGATGGTGTTATTGAAGATAAGAAGTATCGCCTGAAAGATACAGATACTAAAGACTTCTGGATGCCAGTACTTATGCAAAAGTCTTTCATTGAGTTTGTTAAAAACAAATATCAGGTAGGTTCAACAGATATCCTTAAAGATGAAGATATCGATGCAGAACTTGCTGCGATTGATGATGAAGAATAATATGCGCAATTATGTTACTGTGCAAAATCGCAGTAATGGACATGATGCGATAAAGTTGACAGATGGTGCATATGAAGGTATAATTTATTCTTATGGTAAAGTTGGTTTCGAAGAAGATGAAGCCAACGATTCCTTGAAGATTAGTTTTGAATATGAGATTCTTGACTACAACGATAAGGTTATCACTGACATGAAACCCTTTGAGAAATACATAGGTGATATCCTTCAAGATCTTATTCATGAAGGTATTGCGAATAATAATTTAACGTACACAGGTGGTGTTGATGAGAATAGAACAGGCGATCCTATCGAACCTGATTCACAATGAGGAGTTCTGTCGTAAGGCAGTTCCTCATTTAAAGACTGAGTATTTTGCAGATCGTAAAGAAAGTGCTATCGCTAAAATCTTAGTTGAGTTTTTTGAGCAGTATAATAAGCCAGCATCACCTGAGATTCTGGCTATTGAGATTGGCAATATCAAAGGGCTAACTGACAAAGAAGTTCCTGAGTTCCAAGAATATGCCAAACAGTTGACTAATAAAGAACCTAATGAAGAATGGTTGATTGGTCAGACTGAAAAGTTTTGTAAAGACAGGGCAGTTTATAATGCGATTCTTAAATCAATTCAAATTATCGATGGTAGGGACAAAGTGCATCAACAAGATGCGATACCTACTATTCTTAGTGAAGCACTTGGTGTTTGCTTTGATAATCATGTTGGTCATGATTACATTCAGGATGCTAATGATAGGTATGATTTTTATCACAGGGTGGAAGAGAAAATTGCTTTCGATCTTGAGATGTTCAACAAAATCACCAAAGGTGGACTCAGTAAGAAAACTTTGAACATTGCTTTGGCAGGAACAGGTGTTGGTAAATCGTTGTTTATGTGTCACGTTGGAGCCAGTGTTCTTATGCAGGGTAAAAATGTTTTATACATAACAATGGAGATGGCTGAAGAACGTATCGCTGAACGTATCGATGCAAACTTACTTAACCTAACCATGGATGAATTGAAAGTTGTTGATCGGGATATCTTTGATTCACGTCTACAGAAGATTGCTACAAAAACACAGGGAACACTGATTGTCAAAGAGTATCCAACTGCAGGTGCTCATGCTGGTCACTTCCGTGCTTTGTTGGAAGAGTTAAAACTTAAGAGAGAGTTTGCTCCAGATATTATCTTTATTGACTATCTGAATATCTGTGCTTCATCTAGAATGAAACAAACCCATGGTGTAAACTCTTATACATATATTAAGGCTATCGCTGAAGAACTAAGGGGACTGGCAGTTGAATACAACGTACCTATTGTTAGTGCAACTCAAACAACTCGATCTGGATTTACAAACTCAGACCCAGGACTTGAGGACACTTCAGAATCTTTTGGACTCCCTGCGACAGCTGATTTCATGTTCGCACTTGTGAGTAATGAAGAACTTGAGCAGTTGAATCAGATTATCGTTAAGCAGTTGAAGAATCGTTACAACGACCCAAATTTCTACAAGAGGTTTGTCGTTGGTATCGATAGATCTAAAATGAAGTTATATGATGTTGAAGTTTCTGCGCAAGCAGGGCTATCAGATGTTGGAACTAAAGAAAAAGACGAACCATTGTTTGATAAATCAGATTTTGGTAAACGACTACATAGTGAGAACGAGTTTAGTGGATTTAAGTTTTAGGAGAGAGAAATGACAGTTAAAGTTATTGTCGCTGATAAAAAGATTGATTGTAAACATTTGATTGGTCAATTCGTTGACGAGAATCATTACGACCATCTTATCGAAGAAGATACTGATGTTTATATGCCAGCACCTTATGGTGAAGATCCTATCAATGAAGACAGGATTGTATTGAAGTTCCGTAAGAACTTCTTCACCAAAGAACAACAAGACCAAGCGTATGCAGGTCTTCGTGAAGCTGCAACTGAAACACAGAATCGTGGCGCAGCAGCAGGTCCACGTGGTGAGAAGTTGGGTAATCGTGAATGGGTTACTGAGTATGAATCTGAGATGGTTGAATACTTCCTTGACCCATACTCTGGTCTTGCAGGAGATCCTGTAGAAGATATTATCAAACGCTATAAGGGTAAACCACCTACTCCATCTAATCGCAATAATGTTTGGTCGATTGAAAGAACTAAGTCAACCAATTTTAATTTCGATCAGTGGGTTGAGAAAGTGCGTACACTTCCACGACAAGAACAAATTAAAGAAGCAAACTTTGTTGCTGATGAATTGATTTGTGCAACCACTTACGCTAACTCAGTTTATTCTGGCATCGCAGGTTGGTTCGATCGTTATCCTCGCATTCCTTATGGTCGTGCAACATCTTACACTGCCAAGAATCCTGAGAAGTTTGCACTTGCTTACCCATTCCTACAAACATTGTCAAATGGTTTTAGGGATCTACTACCACAGCGTTATGAAGCACAGATGAAAGCAGCGAGACAAGTTGATCCTCGTTTCCTAGTTCCTGGAACTCCATTCACAACTGTTACTGTGAATAAAACATTCAGAACTGCTGCTCACTATGACGTTGGCGATTTAAATAGTGGTCTTTCAAATCTACTAACTTTGTCAAATGATGGACGTTACAGTGGTGGTTATTTGATTGCACCTGAGTATCGTGTTGCTGTTAATCCACGTCCAGGCGACTTGCTATTGATTAACAACCATGATGTTATGCATGGCAACACTCCTATCGTTTGTGAAGAAGGTTCTGAGCGTATCAGTTTGGTTTGCTACTTCCGTGAGAAGATGCTTGAGTTGGGTTCTTGGGAATATGAGAACTGTCGTTATGACTTCGTTGAACAACGTCGCAAGAATCCTGAACATCCGATGCAACGTAAACTTTGGAATGGTGTTTCCGAAGGTATGTGGACTTCTGACGAGTGGTACGACTATTGTCGTGAAAAACTTGGAGATGAAATCCTAATTAAATATCATCCAGAATCAATGAAGTCTGGATCACTTGATGAATTTTTTGCGTAAGGTTTATTATGTCACTACATGAGTTTCTAGGTGAAGAAAGGTTGTTAGAGTGGTTCTATTCAAAGAACTCTAGCAATACTGGAACTAAAATTGGTTATCGCAGAGTTTCTGGTAAGATTGGTTTGACCAACAAAGAGAATGGTGTTCGTGGAGCATGGGTAGAGAAACGTGTTGCTCTGTTCAAGAACATGCTTGATTTTGGTCATCGAATCATTCCACTATCAGAAGCAACTGATGCAACCAAAGATGATGGGTTTGAAACATTTGACACATATCAAGATTGTGATGTTCTCATGCTTGAGTTTGGTGGAACTAATTTGCAGTTCTATCAGAAGTACTGGGATAAAACTGTTGAGATGATTAAAGCACATAAGGGTCGCATCATCTTTTTGAATGACGATCCAGATCTTCCATTCCTTTGGGAGTTGTTACCTGATGAAGATTGGTCACGTTGGACTATTGCAGCCAATGCGACTGAGTGTAATGAAGTTGCAACTATCCTGAAGTGTCCTATCGGAACTACAACTGTTGATTTACCCATGGCATCTGGTATGGAGTTTGCTGAATTTCATCCAGGTAATATTGAGAAGGTGGTTTACATTGGTAGACCAAATGGCAGAACCAAATACTTCAAAGAGTTTACTTCTTCACGTTGTCTTCAAGTTGCAGGTAAAGAAGCTGAATGGGATGATTTTGAAGCACTTGAGATTCTACCAAACCCACAGCAAAGAGATCGTAGAAAGTTCTATCAACAGTTCTATGGCTGTCTAGCTGTCTATGACGATAAACATAAGAAGTCTGGTTGGAGAACTGGTCGTGCATATCATGCTCTTTATGCAGGTATTCCTGTCTGCGCACCGAAAGGTAACAATGGTTTGAATTGGTGTTTCCCTACAGATACCAAAATGGAGTTGGATAAGTTTGCGTCATTCCCAGAGGAAGTCCGTAGAAATATCTGGGAAAAGCAGAAAGCTGTTGTAGAAAAGACTGGAAAGGTTGATCCATTAATCCTATGATAGTTTCTTATGACATCGATGGGGTTCTGGCTGCTCAGCCACCGCCATCCGAAATGAAGTGGGGTAAAATGAATGGGGTTCAAAGAAAGGCTAGGAAGGACTTTTTGTACGATTGGTACGAGAATGCCGAGAAACTTATAGAGCCAGTTGAGACCCAATTTTACGCCATTTCTGCAAGAAAACGAGAGCCAAGAATACATACAATCACAAAAGACTGGCTGAATAAATATTATGGTGGAAGAGTAATTTCCTTCCATCTTCTAGATAATACCAGAACTGTTGAAAATGTAGTCCGATTTAAGTCCGAAAGGGTGCTTGAATTGGGTATACAACGACATTATGAAGACAACAAAAAAGTACTGAGAGGGATGCGCAAACTGTTACCCCAAACTGTTGAGTTGTATTTTTGGGAAAGGGGTATGCAGGAGCCAGTTCCTTTTATCAAATAGGGCTGAATATGAAGTTCCTGGAAAATTATAACTCCGACTGGATGGACATGCTCAATTTTTATGAGCGTCCATTTAGGGCTAAACTTGTTCCAGCAAAAGTCCTCAAGGATCTAGACAAGTATAGAAACGATTCAAAAGGTTTAGCCAACTATCTTAAAAAGTGGCGAACTAAAGTTGTATGGAGAGAAGAGAAGTCTAAGGCTAGTTGGACTGAGAAGTATGTTTGTATTGGTGGTGAGTATGATCCAGAAAATAGACAGTCACTTTTAATAATACATACAACCAAATTTGATACATTTAATTTCAATGACCAAGTTTGGGAAAAGTTTAAGTTTCGTTTATTGCAAACTTTGATGCATGAGATAATTCACTTCATGCAATATGATAGACGTGATGATACATGGAGCAATTATGTTGTTCCTTATAAGAAAGTTGGTATAGCCAAAAAAGACGCAGAAAGAAAGTACCTTTCTGAGTTCGATGAGATACAAGCATATGCTCATTGTGTATACCTAGACTTCAAAGTACTAAGACCAAACGTAGATATTAATACGCTACTAAATCGCTGCAAGAAATCTCGCGATTCAAAAACCCTCCACTATTTCCTCAAGACATTCGACTACGACTTCCGAAACAATGAATCTCCAAGAAAGATCATTGACCAGATCGGTAAGTGGGATCGCAAATACGAGAAAGTTATTCGTAGACAGCGCAGACCTAAATAGTACAATAATTATTGTACGGGGTTCCCATGGCACAAAAAGGTTTCGATTACGAGAGAAACGCACATAACGTATTGAAAGAATACAAAATCACTGTAGGTGATCCAGCTGGCGCATCGCACGATAAACCAGATCTTTCTATCGTCACTAAAAGTATATCAACATCAACAGGATGTGAGTTAAAGATATCCCCAACTGCAGCAGGATCTCTAGTATTAAAATACTACAACGGTAAGTGGGCATTCGCTGAAGACCTTAAAGGCGATCCTGAGAAAATCATGATGCGAGATATCGCAACTCAATACAACCTTCTCCAAGAAATGAATGTATCGGGTACTGCTGGTGAGAAGTGGAGAAGTAAAGTTCCTATTCTACAGAATGACCAAGCTGGTAGAAAAATACTTACTGGTGGTATTAAAGACAAACGCAAAGCGTATGAAATTGATATACAAAGTTATAAGGGTGAGAACGAGGTCCACATAACAGTCCCAGCTAAGGCTATCTGTGACTACTACAATAAGAAGAAAACCTACTACATCAATGTAGGTACTCATGGGTTCTATTTAATGAATAAATTCGATCCGTTAAAATTGAATGCCAAGCTAACCAAGAAGATCGAAGATTTCTCAAACTGCACATCAGCTAGAATCAGAACTAGATGCCAGCCAAAGGGTGGTGGCGATTACCAGTTCGTTATGACTTTAGAATTTTCAAACCTAAGAAAATCTCTCTATAACCTAGCACCCATTACATCCCAAAATAACGTCACTATTAATAGAACAGCTTACAGCTTAACTGACAATCAGTCTCTACTTAAAGCATTCGCTTCATAGACTTTTATAAATACCTCTGTAAGTCATTGTTTTCAATGGATTAAAATAACCCTTCAGAACGTAGGGTTACTAAAATAATGCTTTACTTTATTGTAAAAGTAGGGTATAATAACTGTATAGATGGGTAAAATGAAGTCGTTCCAAACATTCCTTAAAGAAGAAACCGAAGAAGAGAAACTGAAGCACATCCATCATGTAGAGGATCGCCCTCTATTCCATGGTTCTTCAGGGTTCGAACATGCTCTTGGTGCACTAAACCATGGACATGAACACATTAAAGCTGGGAAACAATCCAGCGATCTGACCATGAAATATGACGGATCGCCATCATTGGTTTTTGGAAAGCATCCAGAAACTGGAAAATTCTTTGTTGCTTCCAAGTCAGCGTTCAATAAAAACCCAAAAATCAACTATACTGCTAAGGACATTGACAAGAACCATGGTCATGCTCCAGGTCTCGCAGAAAAATTAAAGCATGCTCTAAAACATCTACCAAAGGTTGCACCTAAGCAAGGTGTATATCAGGGTGACGTTATGCACTCTGAGGGTGATGTTAAATATGATGAGAAGAAGGGAACTGCTTCTTATACACCAAATACAATTAAGTATACTGCGCATGGCGATGAAGCCAAGAAAACAGCCCAATCTAAATTTGGGTTAGTTGTTCACCAAAAATATGAGGGTAAAGATTTTGCTTCGATGAAAGCAACTCCTCATCCTGATATGAAAAGTTTTGGTCAACACAAAGATGTGCATCTTGCTGGTGCCGAGCATGATACTAGCAAAGTTAAATATACTCAAGCAGATCAGAAAAGATTCCAAAGCCACATGAATGCTGCAAAAGATATTCATGATAAACACGGCGATAAGATGTATGGTGCGATCCATCCAGAACACAAAGGTGATGCTGGACATTTGGGAACTTACATCAATCAAACAGTTCGCAAAGATACAAAACCAAACGCAAAAGGATTCATTAAACATATTCAGGATGTTTATGAAAAGAAAGCGTCTAAACTAAAGTCTGAGAAGGGACAAACTGCTCAGCGTAATCTTGGTTCTGGTCACGCTGCGCATGTTGAGAAAAATAAAGAGCATTATGAGAATCTATTTAAAATGCATCAGCATTTACAGCAAGGTAAAAACCTTTTAGTTAAGAATTTAAACCAGCATACTGGCGGTCTTGAGCATCATATTGGAGATAAGAAAACAGATCCTGAGGGATATGTTATAAATTATACGCACAAAGGTAAACAAGAACCATCTAAAATTGTTAATCGTGCAGAATTCAGTAAAGCCAACTTATTAAAGCCAAGAAAATGAAGACATTTAAATCTTATATTGTAGAATCAGAAAAAGACGTTCATCATGTTCTTGCTTTTGGTCGAATGAATCCTCCAACTGCTGGTCATGAGAAACTCGTAACCCATATGCATGATACTGCCAAGAAACATAATGCAGAACATACATTGGTATTATCAGGTTCGCATGCAACTAAAGACGGATCTAATCCATTACCACCTGATGTTAAAAAGAAACATGCAGAGAGAGCATTTCCTGGAACCAATGTTAAGGTAGCTGATAAAGAACATCCTACTGTTCTTCATCATGCTGCTGAGTTGCACAAAAAAGGTGTTACTCATTTACACTTTGCTGGTGGCGATGATCGTAAACCAATGCATGAATTGATTAAAAAGTATAATGGAAAAGAAGGTCCACATGGACATTACAATTTCAAGAGTATAAAGTTCCACAATGCAGGTAAACGTGATCCAAATGCAAAAGGAACTGAAGGTATTTCTGGAACTAAACTTCGTGGTCACGCTGCAGCTGGTGAACAGAAAAAGTTTGAATCTCATCTATCGTCACAGATGAAACCAGAACATAAAACAGAATTGTATCACGACTTACGTAAACATATGGGTGTAAAGTAATGAAAAATTTTAAATCGTTCTTAGCAGAAGAACAATACTACGAAGAATTGCTTATCGAAGCAGCTGATGATGCTTCCAAAGAGGGTGGTGTTTCCAATAACACTAAAGGTGTGTTGCACGAACTATTAGTCGGCAAACATTTAAATGGTGGTAAGCATCTAGAGAAACACAAGAATGAAAACGATGAAACACCTGAGCAAGCACACGAGAGATTAAAGAAACAAATTCACCCTAAAGATTATGATAAGATCGCTAAAAATGCAGAGAGTGCTGCCAATCATATTAAGGCACATATCGATTCTACTCACAAAGGGCATAAGATTTCAGCAGTGCATTGGACTTCAAAACCTGGAGATACAGAAAAGGTAACTGGTCACAAAGCAACACAGAAAGAAGATTCTTCTGACGTTTATGTAACTACCAAGCATCCAAAGACAGGTAAAGAACATCATCATGGCGTAAGTTTAAAAGTCAGCGATAAGTCCAGTAAAAACATTCCGTCTTCAAGTCTTGGTATGGAATCTGGTGGTTCAAAAGCCAGACAGCATTATAAAGATCATCAAGACGCAATACTTGCTGCTCATCCTAAATTAAAAGGTAAGAATAAAGACCAGCGTAAAGAAATTGCAAAAGCAGATCCTAAGTTGCATGATGATATTAAGAAACGCAACAAAGAACTTTTACATAAAGTTGCTCACGATCATGCTGCTGAGTTGCAGCACCACTTAGACAACAATAACCACGACCATGTAGTTAAACATATTCGTGAAGTTCTACATGCACATAAGACTCCTGCAGAAGAAAAGGGGCACAGTTTTATTAAGCATACAACATATCAAACTGCTAAGGGTGTTCAACACCATACAAGTAAGCCAAGCGAAGACCACGAACATATCCTTAAAGACCATAAGAATATTACAGTTAAATCCAGTGGTGGCTCTGTTCACTTCTATCACAATGGTAAGAAGTTTGCTTCTCAAGCCCATAAGTTCGACTCTCAATCTGATCCATTAAGTTCATTAAAGAGTGCAGGTAAAGCTGTATGAAAAAGTTAATACTGATTCTTGCCGTAGTTTCTTTATCTGCATGTTCTGTTATCCTACCAAGACCACACGACCCAGAAATGTTTGGTCGTTTAGTTGATACCAAAATAGCAGTTGATAAATTAGAATGTGGTAATCAGTTAATGTTCCAAAACGCAGACGAGTATATCGAGAGATTAAAAGTTTATGCTGTTTTAAGATCTGACCCACAAGCAGAAGCTATTGGAAAATTGCAAGAAGCTATCAAGAAAGCAGGAGAATCCAAGAACAAAGTATTCTGCGAATCTGTTGTTAAAACAAATAAAGTTAGAATCGATGTAATAGTAGATGCTTGGAAAGGAAGATAATGACTACATTTACAACTGAAGATAGATTAGTAGCAGAAGCACCTTATCATCCAGGATATGAATCTATAGGATTAGAAGAAATTAAGAATCCAATTATGGATGAGGTAAATGAATATCGTGCATATAAAGCACGACATATGAAAACTGCCAAAGGTATTGTTGAATTTTTAAGGGGTCCAAGATGCTAGAACAATTAAGAGAAGCAGCAGGAATGGGTGGTCCAGCAGCAGCATTGGCGAACGAGTTATTGGTTATTCGTGAAAATTATGAACAGGGACAGCTATCCAAAGAAGAATATGAGTATTTGGTCAATGAAATCGCTGAAATTCGTGCCCAACAGGAGTTAGCCACAGACGAGGTAGCCTGTCGTTGGATCGTTGCAGCAGCAAAAGCGTTAATTAGCGTGGCATAATTGCCTAAATAAATGAATAGAAATTACTTTATAGATGGATTAAATGAAAGATTACAGACAACTAATCAAAGAACTACCGTCCAGTACTATTGTTTGTGCAGTTAGCGAGTTTAACCCTCCTACAATCGGTCACGAACTACTAGTCAAGACAGTCAAAAAACTGGCAGAACAAAAAAATTCTGACCACGTAATCTATACATCCCCATCTAAGAACAGTATTATCCAAGAAGATAAGAAAGAACATTATCTAAATTTAATGTTCCCAAATACTTCTTTTAAAAGTATCACATCTTTATCGGAAACGATTAAAGATTTGTCGCAGAAGTATAAACATGTTGTATTGGTTGTCGGCAGCGAACAATCAGCCAGCTTGAAAAAAATTGTTAAAGAATCAAGTTCCATTCAGATTATTTCTACTTTAGATAAAGACCCAGATGTAAATTCTTCAAAGATGAAATCTTTTGCTACTAAAGGAATTTTTGAAGAGTTTAAGAAAAAGTTGCCAAGTTCTGTTCGTGAGTTAGATGGTCGTCGTTTGATGAACGATGTCCGTATTACGATGGGTTTAGAACCAATTAAAGAGCAGCTTAATTTGGTCAAAGATACTGTACGTGAACAATATTTCCGTGGTGAAATTTTTAATGTCGGAGATATCGTTGAATGTAGTGGAGAAAAATTAGCAGTAGTTAAACGTGGCTCAAACCATTTACTACTTAAAGAAGCTAGTGGCAAATTAGTTTCTAAATGGATACAAGACGTAATACCAACGGAAGAAAAAGAAATGAACGAAGACTTAACAGATAAGACTTTAAAAACCAACGATAAGATTAAAGTTGCTCGAGTAATCGCAACTATGCTTGGTGTGGATAAAGTTGAGGCAACTGCAAACGCTGAGTTGCTTGTTAATACTGCACTACGCAGAATCAAATCCAAGACTTTGAATCCAGAAGCATTGAACATTGTTAATAAGATGTTACAACTGGCTAACCAAGTTGGTATTCAATATGACACAAATTTAATTCCACAGAAACTTACTCAAGAAGAAACTTCTTTGGATGAAGCAACTCCATATTATAATAAACCTTCTTTCATCAAGAGAATGTCTCGCATGGCGAAACAAGAAAGACAGGAACGTGAGAAAAAAGAAAAAGAACAGAAGAAAGATGTAAAAGAGAATCACTGCAAACCTGGACATAGTTTAGTTGAACCAGGAGCATCTGAAACTTTACGCAAACAAAAAATTAAACAACAATTGGGTGAAGTAGCTCCAGTTGATGTGAGCAAAGTTAATCATGCTGGCGATGAACCACATGATGAAGAATGGGAAGATACTGGTATTTGTCCAGTACACAACGTAAAGCATGGCGAAGAAGGATGTGAACACACTAGAGATGTGTTAGAAAAAGAATTAGATCTTACTGATGAAGAAATCGATCACATTATTAATACTACACCAGATGATGAATTCATCGATGAGTATGAAGATGATGAGTTTGGTATTATCGATCCAGATACTGGCGAAGAATATGACGATGAAGAATGTGCTTGCACAATGCAAGAGCAAGCAATTCTGGAAGTTCTTTCAAGAACAGAACGTATGCGTGCAAGAGTTCGTTTTGCAAAATCTAAGGCTAAGCGTGAACGTAAAGCATCCATCGCATTAAGAACTCGTGCCACCACTAAGACTACAAACAAACGTGCACGTCGTCTTGCAATTAAGTTAATGAAGAAACGTCTACTCCGTGGTCGTGACTATAACAAACTTTCAGTTGGAGAGAAAGAGCGTGTAGAAAGAGTTATTCAAAGACGCAAACAAGTTATCGGTCGTGTAGCAATGAAACTTGTTCCACGTATTCGTGCTGTTGAGAAAGCAAGATTATCACATACAAAATATACTAAAGGATCTGGAAATGTTGCGTTTTAAAGATTACCTTACAGAAGATAATGCCAAACATGATGAGGCAGAAGAGCATTTATCAAAAGCCAATGACGCTGAATCTAAAGGTGATATGAAGTCATTTCATGCACACATGGCGGATCATCATGATGCTATGTCCGAGTGGCATGAGTCGAAGGGTCGTTCGGCATCAGCAGACAAGCATGCTGAAAAGGCAGATGAACACCATGAAAAATCTTTAACTGTTAAAGAAGCAGCTGTTGATGCAAAAGGATTTAAATCTTCAACTGGTGGCTTGACACAAAAGGGTCGAGATCATTATAACAGAACAGAGGGTGGCAATCTTAAAGCACCTGTAACAACACCACCATCAAAATTAAAAGCTGGTAGCAAAGCTGCCAATCGTCGCAAGTCTTTCTGTGCCAGAATGTCTGGCGTAGAAGGACCAATGAAGAAGCCAAATGGCGAGCCAACTCGTAAAGCATTGGCATTAAGAAAATGGAATTGTTAATATGAATGAAACTTTAGTTACTGCGAAAATTTGCTTAGCAAATACATTCTTAATGTATTTTAAGGCACAATCTTATCATTGGAACTTGGAAGGGATGTTCTTTCCACAGTATCATGAATTTTTTGGCAATCTTTATGAAGAAATTTATGGAGCAGTTGATCCAATGGCAGAAGAGATGCGTGCGCTTGATGAGTATGCTCCAAAGAATATAGAAGAAATGTATAAAGTTACAACTATCGATAATGATAATAACGCTAGTAATGTAACTGAAATGCTGCAAGATTTACAAGAAGCCAACAATAAAACCATCGAGAGCCTAAATAAACTGTTCGATCTATTATCGAAAGACAAAGAGCAGGGTTTTGCTGATTTTATTGCTGGAAGATTGGATGCTCACAAGAAACATGGTTGGATGATACGTTCCAGCTTAAAGAAAATTGGAGAATAATAAATGGCAAAAAAGAAATTTGCAGATTTAGCCAGTGCTTGCTGGAAAGGCTATAAAGCAGTTGGTTTAAAGGATAAGAATGGAAGAAAAGTTCCTAACTGTGTTCCTGAAGAAACAGAAGTAGCTGACGATATTATCGAAGCTAGAGTGTTTGCAACTTATCAAGATGCGAAAGCTGCTGCAGCACCTGGACAAAAACCTAAGTTGAACCCATCAAATAACAAGTATATTTTAGTTTCTGAAGAAACTATTGACGAAGAAGATGATTACTCTAGACGTCATACTGTAGTTGCTCATGTTTCTGATAATACTGGAACTCCTGCTGATGGTGAGAAGCGTGAAGTTATAAAGAAAGCACTATCTATATTGGCAGCAACTCCAAAGCATGCAGAGCGTGCTGCAAGAAAACATTTCTCTGACAAAGGATATAAAGTTCATAAAATCTCAGCGAAATTAAAAGAAGAAGTTGAGTTAGAAGAAGCCACAGTAAGCAAGAAAGATTATTCTTGGGGTAAGATGATGACTGTTCATCACGGCAAAGATATTTCTTATCCTCTACATCCAGAACACCAAAAGATTGTTAAGGGTTTACGACCAAGTGGTGAACATTCGAAGGCTATGTATAAAGATGAAACTGGTAATCAAGTTCATGTAACACGTGAAGATGACAAAGTTCATTTTGTTTCTCACAGAACATCAGGCAGTAAGAAAACTACTGTTGATTACAAACACTTTGATGAATCAGTTCCAGCAAAGAACACTGACATTGCCGATAAGAGTTATTTAAAAGATATGGGTAAGAAACCATCTATCAAATCAGATTTGAAAAACTTTAAGAACTTCTTGACAGGTAAGAAAGAAACCAACGAAGAAGTTGAAATAGAAGAAGCTAGTCAAACTTGGAATCATGCTAAGGTCAAAAAGAATACAGTTCACGGTACATATCATTCATCTTCAATGGATGTTTATGGTAATATGACTGCGCATAAAAAAGGTTTCAAAACTTCTAAAGAAGCTGACGATCACGGAAAGAGTATTACTGGTAAACGCACTAAAGCGTATCATCCTGGAGAAAGAACTCGTGCAGTTTATGTTGATGAGTCAGTTGAACAAGTGGTGGAAGCAGCACCATTCAAAACTAAAGAAGATGCTGTGAAGTATGCTAAAGAAAAAGTTAAAACCCATCGTGACAATCTTGATGGTATTGAGATTTATGCTCATAGTGGTGGCTTTGATGTTAACCACACTATGAACGCTAGTGGTCGCAACTCTCTACAAAAGATTAAAGCAAAACATATTGGAACTATCTACAAAGAAGAAGTTGAAATGGAAGAAGGTTACTACCAAAAGCCAGCATCTGCTTATCGTCGTAAAGGTGACGAGATTGGTGGTGGTTCTTCTAAGAATAGTGTTCCATTTGATGGTCCATATACAAAGACTAAACCTGTTAAAAACTCAGATGGCACTACTCAATCACCAATGAGTCGTGCACGTGAACTTGCTAAACAAGCTATTGCTGCAAAGAGTAAAATCAAAGAAGACGTTGTTGATGAACAAGCTCCAGTTGCTCCAGTTCCAGATAAGAAGTATATCAAAGGAACACCTGAGAATAAAGCATACAAAGCAACTAAGAAACCAATCAATGGTCATCCAACTAATAAGGTGTCCTGCGAAGAAGTTGAACAGATCGATGAATTAGATCAGAAAACTTTAAAGTCATATGTTAGAAAGAATTTAAAGTCTGGCGATACTAGTGATAAAAGAGATGCGGGGTTGTACACGGCAACCAATAAGATTGCCAAAAAACAAGCAACATCAACTCTCGATAAAAAAGTTAAAACCCTTGGTCAGACAAGACCTAGTGAAGTGAAAAACCGATATGAATATGAAGCATCTCGTTCTGAATTGAAGAACAGAGGTATTCATCATTTCGCAGGTCGCAGAACTAGAACTGAAGAAGTCGAACAAGTTGACGAGAAAGCACCTCCAGGATTTGAGGGTACTGTTAAAGCAATGAAGAAGCATAAAGAAATTGATAATCCTTTTGCTCTTGCATGGTATATGAAGAATAAGGGTATGAAGAGTCATAAAGAAGAAGTGGAACAATTTGACGATAACGGAGAGGTAATAACTAACATGAAAACATATAAAGAGTTTGTAGAATCTCTTGATGAGGTTAAAATGGCTGACTTACCAGTACGTAAAGTGAGTGGTCGTGGTTATGGTACTGAGTATTATAAGGGTGAAGCCGAAGCAGACAAAAAAGGTTACGACGATGAAGACAAGCCAGCTAAACCAGCTGCAGAGAAACGTGGTCGTGGTCGTCCAGCAGGTTCTACATCTGGCGCACGTCAGAAGGGAACTATTGCTAAGAGAAAAGGTAGTGGTGTCGAAATGACAGGCTATCCAGTACACTTGCCTAATTTCAAATAAGGAGAATAAAATGGCACTATGGGGAAAAACAGACGCAGCTGGCAGCAAGCCACAATATCTAAACACTGCTGGTAAAGCAGCTGTTGAGGGTATCTCTGCAGCAGAAGCAGCAGTCGCAGCAAACAAGGCTAAAGGTGTTGCTCATGCAGGCTGGGTAACAACTAATACATACACTGATGCACAAGGTGTAACACGCAACAAGACTGAAGTTCTAGTTGCTATGTCATCAATCACTGGTGATGACAACACTGATGATACAACTATCGGTGCTGATGCCTAATAAATAAATTGGTTGAGGGGAGATTCCTCCCCTCCTTTTAGAATGGGTTAGTATGTTAGAGAATATTAAAAGCGAACTTGAAACACTGAGAGCAGCGCACAAAGAAAAGATGGATTTTCTTACGCAGTTACGCAACACAATGATGCAGACTGAAGCAGAGATTCATCAGATTAATGGTGCGATGGCAATGTGTGAAAAATTTATGGTTTCGGCAGCAACTGAAAAGAATGATGATGCTCGAAAAATTAAATGATGCTAATTTTTTAGTTTATGCCATGCGACATTATGATAATCCGCAATGTCATAGCATAGCTGAATTTGAAGATGACCTGAAAAAATTTATATACTTGAAAAAATTAATATACAGGTATAAAAATTCAGGTGAATTAAGAGAGCGATTAATATTAAACCACATTATTGTTTTATACAATATCTTTGGTGAATCAACAACTAAGATGTTGTTTCATAAAATTGAAGAAGACTTGTGGCCACAACTAATCACTTTCTTAGTTTATCTTAATAGGATGCCAGAGACTATTCCAGAATATGGAATTAATCTTACTGATATTAAATTGGACGAAACGATTATCGCAGTATTAAGGAAGATATGAGCAGACTAATAGACAACTTGATAGCATATAGAATTTTAACTATGCTTATCAAGCCATTTGATGATACGCAAGCATATAAGTTAGGTATCATTGACGCTAAAGGTAAAAACCTTAAGAAGTCCAGCACATTAAAAACTTCTGCAGAAAAAGATGCTTATACTTATTTAAATCGTCTTGTTTTCAATATGAAAAAGATTATTAACAAACTTCCAGGTGGAGAAAGTAAGTTAAAAAGTCTTGTAGCTGCATTGTTTTTAGTTAAAGAATATTATCAAAGTAATGATAGAACTACATCTTTAATGGAACAAAGATATATTCAGATCTTAGAGATGTTAGAAGATAATGTTTATTTGGTAGAAGAAGAGATTTTAGTCAGTAAGTTTTTAAGTGAAGATGCAGTAGCCAATGTTGCTGGTGCTGGTGTAGCCACCGATACTCCTGCTCCATTAAAGAAAGATATTGCTAAACATAAACAAATGGCTAGACGTAAACCACCTCTTGAGGCAGCATAATGTGGTTGTTAAGTTTCCTTCCAGACGCATTACTCGTTTGGATAATTAATGGTGTATTACTAGCTGGTATAGTAGGTACAACAGTTTCAGTTTTATTTAAACTTGCTATTCGTTGGATACCTTGGATTATACCTTATCGTACTCTATTGCAGGTAGTAAGTATAGTGTTACTTCTGGCAGGTGTTTACTTCAAAGGTGGTTTGGCAATCGAGCAAGAATGGAGAGCAAGAGTTAGAGAACTTGAAGCCAAAGTTGCATTATCTGAAGAGCAAGCTAAAACAGCCAATGTTAAAATCGAAAAGGTTTATATTGACAAAGTTAAAGTTGTTAAAGATACACAAATAGTAATACAAGAAAAGATTAAGAATGTAGAAGTTAAGATTGATTCTCAATGTAAAGTGTCATCAGAAACAATTGACATTCTTAATGAAGCAGCGAAAAGACCTGAGGTCAAGAAATGAGAAAGTTACTCATTATTATACCAATAGTATTTTTGCTATCTGGTTGTTTAACCACACCAGTCAAGCGTAAGTTCCCAGAAGTTCCACAAGCACTTTTGGTATCATGTCCTGACTTAAAACAGATAGAAACAACTGATAAACTTTCTGAGGTTATCAAAGTTGTCTCTGACAATTATGGTATGTACCATGAATGTCGCATTGCAGTAGAAACTTGGATAGAGTGGTACAAGACACAAAAAGACATTTTTGATAGTGTGAAATGAGTCTTGTGTAATGATAACTAATAACGAAAATTTTCCTACTATGTTAGATCAAGAAAGAGTAGCCAAATTGGAAACACAGGTCGAAGCCATCAAAGAAGATGTCGGCGAAGTAAAGAATGACATCAAAGAATTGCATTCTAGAATTACCACAGGTAATCGTGAGATTATGGATAAGCTCGATGAAAAAATCGATGCACTTGCAAAATCCGATTCAGAACAGCACTTATCTCTGAAGTCTTCAATGGATAAAGTTAAAGAACGTGTTGATATTCTCGAGCGTTGGAGATGGATGATTGTAGGCGGTGCAATAGTTCTTGGATATGCATTGGGTCATATTGACGTTTTACAAAAGTTTATAAAATAAATTTGCTTTTAATTGTGAACTGGGGTAAAATAGTTACTCTAGTGGAGTTATTATGTTATACATTGATGTTAAGTTTGCAAGTATTCTTGGATCACGTCTAAGAAATTTCAAACAGAAAAAAGATTACCTTTGGAATTATTCCTGTCCAGTCTGTGGTGATAGTACCACAAACAAACTTAAAGCACGTGGATACATCTATCGTGCAAAATCAGATTTATTCTGTAAGTGTCACAACTGCGGATATGGAACCAATCTCGGCAACTTAATCAAGTATGTCGATACAAAACTTTATGATGAGTATGTCTTGGAACGCTACAAAGGTGGTGCTACAAGATATAATGACCACAAAGACATTGCTGATACCAGTGTCGTCTTAGAAACTCCACAAGAAGATTTACTTGAGGATGATATCCTCGAGAGTCTTACACGCATCGATAAATTACCAGATGGTCATCCAGTTCTTCAATATATAAACAACCGACAGATACCAAAGGATAAACGGAACTTACTCTACTTTGCTCCAAAATTTAAAGCATATACCAATACCGTTACGCCAAAATTTCAAGAGCCAATAGTAGATGAGCACCCAAGACTTATCATTCCTTACTTCACTGCTGCTGGTAAATGTTTTGCATATCAAGCCAGAGCATTTGGTAAAGAAGAGCCTAAGTATTATACAATTAAAGTAGATGAAACGCAGGAGAAAATTTATGGACTCGATCGCTTGGATTATAGCAAACGCATATATGTTGTTGAAGGACCAATTGATTCGCTATTCTTACCAAATGCAATCGCTGTGTCAGGAGCAAGTTTTGATACCCCTACTATTCGGCAGCTACTTACTAACGCAACGATTGTAATGGATAATGAGCCACGTAATAAAGACATAGTGAAACAACTTGACAAATATATTAGTTTAGGCTATAATGTTTGTATGTTCCCCGACACCGTAATGCAAAAAGATATCAATGAAATGATTTTAGATGGTAAAATGACTACTGACGAAATTGTTCAATTGATAAATACGAATACCTTTTCAGGTGTTGAAGCAAAATTAAAATTTAGTACATGGAGAAAGATTTGAAAGTTAAATTAATAAATTATTCGCAGGGAACACCTGAAGTTATTGAAGAAGGTCTAGATAATGTTCAAGATTTAATTGCTTACTGTGCCAGAGTTTCAAACCCCAGTAATCAATACAACACAGATACAGCAGAAAAGTTGATTCGATATCTAATTAAAAATAAACACTGGTCACCACTAGAGATGGTGAGTGCATGTTTAGAAATTGAAACTACACGTGATATCGCAAGACAAATTTTACGCCATCGCTCTTTTTCCTTCCAGGAGTTTAGTCAACGATATGCTGACCCCACAAAAGAACTTGACTTTGTACTTCGTGAAGCACGACTTCAAGATACAAAGAACAGACAAAACTCAGTTGAAGTTAAAGGACTAACACTAACTGAACAAAATCTAATAGATCAGTGGAGATGGAAGCAAGAAGAAGTTATTTCTGCTGCGAACCATGCATATGATTGGGCTATCAAAAATGGGATCGCCAAAGAGCAAGCAAGAGCAGTTTTACCAGAAGGTTTAACTGTCTCACGTTTATACATGAATGGCACTTTGCGTAGTTGGGTTCATTTTATTGAACTGCGTAGCGCAAATGGTACACAGAAAGAACACATGTTAGTTGCACGTGAGTGTGCGAAAGTAATAGCAAGTATCTTCCCAATGGTGGAAGAATTCGTAAACAAATAATAATAAAATTGGAGCAATATATGGAAAGTGTCGTGCATGGCATTAAGGTTGACTACAGCCGAGATAATTTATTCGATGCATTGGGATTAATGAGATTAAAAGAATCCTACATGAAAGATGATGAACAATCTCCACAAGAAAGGTTCGCTTATGTATCAAAACAATTCGGCTCTAATGAAGAACATGCGCAGAGGTTATACGAGTACAGCAGCAAGCATTGGCTTTCTTATTCTACTCCCATTCTTTCTTTTGGTCGCAGTAAGCGTGGGTTGCCTATATCATGTTTTCTTAACTATATTGAAGATACAGCGGAGGGACTAGTTGATAACCTATCAGAAACTAATTGGCTTTCTATGCTCGGGGGTGGTGTTGGTATTGGCTTTGGTATTCGTTCAGCAGACGATAAATCTACTGGTGTCATGCCTCACCTCAAGATCTATGACTCCAGTTCTTTGGCATACAGGCAGGGTCGTACTCGCAGGGGTAGCTATGCTGCTTACCTGTCTATTGATCATCCAGACCTTATCCCATTTTTAGAGATGCGTAAACCAACAGGGGATCAGAATTTGAGAACCCTAAACATGCATCATGGTGTAAACATCCCTGATGCATTTATGCATATTATCGAACAGTCAATGCTCGATCCAAACTTTGATGATTCTTGGGAATTGAAAGACCCGCATAGCGGAGAAGTTCGTGAAACTGTTTCAGCAAAAGAATTGTGGCAGAAGATTTTAGAATTACGTATGACGACAGGTGAACCATACTTACATTTTATTGATGAATCTAATCGTAAGCTACCACAATGGTTAAAAGATAAAGGTTTAAAAGTTAATCAATCAAATCTTTGTTCAGAAATTATTTTACCAACTAACGAGAAGCGAACAGCTGTCTGTTGTTTATCTTCATTAAACTTGGAGTACTATGATGAGTGGAAAGACGATCCTCTTTTCCTTGCTGATATTGCAGAAATGCTTGATAATGTTCTTCAGTATTTTATTGATCATGCACCTTCCGCAATCAAACGAGCGAAATATTCCGCCATGCGAGAGAGAAGTATCGGCATCGGTGCGTTGGGTTGGCATGCCTACCTGCAAAAAAATAATCTCCCATGGGAAAACCCAATGGCAGTTGGAAGAAACAAAAAAATATTCAAACACGTTAGAGAGAAGTTAGATGAAGCGAATCAGAAGTTGGGGACTGAGCGAGGTGAAGCACCTGACGCAGTGGGCACTGGGAATCGCTTTAGTCATCTTATGGCTATTGCTCCCAATGCTTCTTCTTCCATTCTTATGGGCAACACTAGTCCTTCTATTGAACCTTATCGTGCCAATGCTTATCGCCAAGACACTCTATCGGGTTCTCACCTAAATAAAAATCGTTATCTGGATAAAATCATTCAGAAAGAATCCGAGAATCATAAAGAAGGTTGGGCGGATGAGGTGTGGTCAAGTATTATCGCCAACGATGGTTCTGTGCAGCACTTAGAGTGGATGGACGACTGGACTAAAGAAGTATTTAAAACTTCGATGGAGATTGATCAGCGTTGGGTTATTCAACATGCAGCAGATCGTCAAGAGTATATCGACCAAGCACAATCTCTGAATGTTTTCTTTAGACCAGATTCTCATATCAAATATATTCATGCTGTTCACTTTCAAGCATGGAAACAAGGATTGAAAACAATGTATTATTGTCGCTCAGATAAGATTGCTAAAGCAGATAAAGTTGCTAAGCGAATTGAGAGAGAAGTTATTAAAGAGATCGATTTAACAGCACTGGCATCAGCTGACGATGGTGCTTGCTTAGCCTGCGAGGGATAACATGGACGCATACGAATTATTCTGGAAAATAAAAACTATTTGGATGGATAATACGGATAAACAGAGCGGATCAGGACCAAAACATACACAACATATGGCGACGATGATAATGACTAGAGATGGTTATCGTGAGGTGATTGGAGCTAAATGGAATTCAGAAATAAAAGCAATAGAACTAATTACAGACGAGGAATAAGATGGTAAAGAATAAAACGAGTAAAATGACTGATGAAAGGAATTATTTCAAACCTTTCAATTATCCATGGGCATATGAAGCGTGGCTAAAACATGAACAAGCACATTGGTTACACACTGAAGTTCCAATGGCAGAAGACGTTAAGCAATGGAAGAAAAGTTTAACGCAAGAAGAAAAAACATTCTTGACAAACATCTTTCGTTTTTTCACACAAGGTGACATCGATGTGGCAGGTGGTTACGTTAAGAACTATCTACCATACTTCCCACAACCAGAGATTCGCATGATGCTTTCTGGTTTCGCTGCACGTGAAGCACTGCATATTGCTGCGTACTCGCACTTGATTGAAACACTGGGTATGCCAGAATCAACTTACAATGAGTTCCTTGAGTATCAAGAGATGCGTGACAAGCACGATTATGTTCTTGAGTTATCTTCGAAGAATGGTACATTGGCATCAACAGCAACACACATTGCGGTGTTCTCTGCATTCACTGAAGGGATGCAGTTGTTCTCTTCATTCATTATGTTGTTGAACTTCCCTCGCCATGGTTTGATGAAGGGTATGGGTCAGATCGTTACTTGGAGTATTGTTGATGAAACGATGCATGCTGAGAATATGATCAAATTATTTAAAGAGTTTATCAAGGAGAACCCAGAGATCTGGAATGATGAACTTAAATCTAAGATTTATACTATCGCTGAAAAGATGGTTGCATTGGAAGATAAGTTTATCGATCTCTGCTACCAGAATGGCGAGATGCGTGATCTAAAAGCTGAAGATGTTAAACAGTACATCCGTTACATCGCAGATCGTCGCCTTATCTCGCTAGGTATGAAAGGTATTTTCAAAGTTAAGAAGAATCCTTTGCCATGGGTAGAAGAAATGATTAACGCACCAGTGCACGGAAACTTCTTTGAGAATCGTGTTACTGACTATGCCAAAGGTGCATTGTCTGGCAGCTGGGATGATGTTTGGGGCAAGGCTGCTTGATGGCATTCTTGTACCTATTGGTGATGACCCACATCACCATCATTTGTGTTACTTTGTTTTTACATCGAGGGCAAACTCACAGAGGTATTGACTTTCATCCAGGTCTTTCCCACTTTATGAGATTCTGGTTGTGGTTGACAACTGGTATGGTAACTAAAGAATGGGTTGCCATACATCGCAAACACCATCAGAACTCTGACAAAGAAGGTGACCCACATACCCCACATATTTTCGGTATTTGGTATATTTTATTCGCTGGTGTTTTCTGTTATGTTGAATCCTCCAAAGACAAAGAAATGATTGCTAAATATGGTGTCGGTACGCCAGACGATTGGGTCGAGAAAAATGTCTACTCTAAATTTCCATATGCTGGAATTGTGGTAATGTTAATTCTTGATTGTTTATTCTTTGGCTGGTGGGGTCTCTGGGTTTGGGGTGTTCAGATGATCTGGATTCCATTCTGGGCTGCAGGTGTTATAAATGGTTTGGGGCACTATTATGGTTATAGAAACTATGATAGTAAGGATAAATCAACTAATATAGTTCCATGGGGGATTATTATTGGTGGTGAAGAACTGCATAACAATCACCATGGCGAGCCAGCAAACCCAAAATTAAGTAGAAAATCATTGGAGTTTGATATCGGTTGGATGTGGTATAGGATTTTTAATACATTAGGATTAGCAAGGGTAAAAAATGTCGACTAAATATTTTGAATGTGAATCATGTGGAGCACGAGGAAAGATCGTTCTCAAAGGAGATGACCATTCAACAGAAGATGTGGTATATTGCCCAGTTTGTTCTGCTGACATCTACGAAGAAGAGGATCTAGACGATGAAGAATAATGTGGCATTATCAAAACAAAACAGTAGAATCATTACCTGAGGATTGTGTTGGGTTCGTTTATTTGATCACAAATAAAACCAACGATAGAAAATACATAGGTAAGAAGTTAGCAAAATTTTCCAAGACAACTTACAAAACAGTTAAGTTGAAAAATGGAACAAAAAAGAAAAAGAAGATTCGAGGTAAGATTGAATCTGATTGGCTAACTTACTATGGTTCTAGCATTGAATTAAATAAAGACGTTGAGAGATTGGGTGAGGAGTCATTCACACGAGAAATTTTGTACTACTGCAAATCAAAAGCAGAGTGTTCATACATCGAAGCACGAGAGCAGTTTTTAAGGAAAGTATTAGAAACAGAAGAATATTACAACGGACAAATCTCTGTTAGAGTCCACAAATCACACATACTACACAAACTATGAAATACCTATTATTCATAACAGCATTGGCATTATCAGCTTGCGCAGCTTACTACTCAATTATGGGTCTGGTGGCAATTTTCGCAGCAGCTGTTATTCCTATTTTAATTATGGGTTCGTTGCTAGAAGCATCGAAACTTGTAGTAGCATCATGGCTTTATCGAACTTGGAAAGAAATTCCAGTGTTGATGAAGACATACTTTACATTCGCTTTGGTTGTATTGATGCTATTAACTTCTATGGGAATTTTTGGTTACCTAAGTAAAGCACACTTGGACCAAGCAATCCCATCAGGTGATGTGCAAGCAAAACTTGCACTAATAGATGAAAAAATTAAAACAGAAAAGGAAAACATAAATGCAAATCGTAAAGAACTTTCTCAACTCGATTCTCAAGTTGATCAAACCATCGCCAGAACCACAGAAGCCAGCGGAGCAGAGCGAGCCATCTCCATCCGTAGAAACCAGCAAAAAGACAGAGCCAGAATCCTCCAAGAAATCGGCACCTCGCAAACCAAGATCGCAAAACTCAACGAAGAGCGTGCGCCAATCGCCAGCGAAGTCCGTAAAGTCGAAGCCGAAGTCGGTCCAATAAAATACATAGCAGCATTACTTTACGGTGATAATCCAGAAACGGATTTGCTTGAGAAAGCAGTCCGCTGGGTTATTATCATGATTGTTATTGTATTTGATCCACTTGCAGTTCTAATGCTAGTTGCTGCCAACTGGCAAATGCGAAAAGATGAGAGTGTAAAGTCAGTAGTAATTAAAACTGATTCAGAAGGTAATGATGTAATTCAGTCTATAGTTCTTAAAGATAATGATGAATTAGAACCCGAACCAGATAAACCTAAGTGGTCAGATATGTTCTTTAAAAAGAGTCCATTGCCAATGGAATCTAAGAAGATTATCGAAGATTTCTTTGGTAAAAAGAAACCTGAAGAACTAGAGCCAGAACAAATGGCTGAGATGAATAAAGAAGTAGATGTTATTATTCCAGAAACTACTCCAAAAGTAGAAGAGTATGGAACTTTTGGACAACGTGAAAAACGTATAACATTAGAATCTAATGTTGAGACAACTGATAATATTTCTATACAACTTCCACCAGAAAAACCACCGAGAATGCCATTAAGATAAATTTCTTATTGCGAAAACCCCTCAAATGCCTAAATAATAGGTTACCATGAGTAGTTGTTGAGATCATAAAACAATTAAAATAAAGGTTTAAAATGACTAAAAAGATCGCTACAGCGGTGCTTTTTGTCATGGTTTTGTCCCCAGCGATGGCTGATCCCATCGTCACTGATTCGACAAGTAGATCTACCACAGATTCAACTTCAAATAGCACCACAACAGTAAAATCACCACCTCCAACAGCGGTGGCTCCAGCAGTCACAGTTATCAATTCAGACGTTTGCGCAGTAGGTGTATCTGGCGCAGCACAAACACAAATTCTTGGTATCTCCTTTGGAGCAACTATGGTTGACAAGAATTGCGAAAGATTAAAATTAGCTCGTTCCATGTATGATATGGGTATGAAGGTAGCAGCAGTTTCTACACTATGCCAAGATGAGCGAGTATTTACAGCAATGATGAATGCAGGAACTCCATGTCCTGTTGATGGGAAAATTGGCGAGCAAGCTAAGAAAATCTGGGAAGATAATCCAGACAGAGTTCCACAAAAAGTCAAGAGTAAAGACTAATGAGATTTTGGGGTTTAGTGATTTTAGTTTTTTGCTTGGCTCTATTTGCGCCAAGAGCTAAAGCACAAGTTCAAATCCCTGGAACAGATTTTACCTTAACACCAGTTAATGGTGGAACAGGTGGTTTAGTATCAGTACCAATTCCAGGTGGTGCTGGTTTGTCAGTTACAGTTGGAACTGGGTCAGCAGCACTTCCATTACAAGATATTAAAAACAATCCCAATGCTGTAAATATCTCAACATGGGATGACTGGTATAATGAAGTTCCACTTGGATTCACATTTCCATTCTACGGACAAAACTTCAACAACTCTTGGGCGATGACCAATGGTTTAGTTACATTCCAAAACCCAGCAACATCTGGTCTCTATGGCGCATGCTGCGAAGGTGTTGATTTACGAACCACAAGAGATTCAAGATACAACTATACCATCTATGGTTTGCATACTGATTTATATTCGTGGACTAATAATCAATATTATCTTCGTGGCACAAACGAAATGACTTATGGGTGGTATAACTCAAGTCAATGCTGTTCTTCTGCTGGTGGAAATAGTTTTGAAATTAAAATTAACTCATCTGGTTTAATAGACACTAGAATTGCTGGTGCTATGGTGAGTTGGAACAGAGTTACATCTGGTATGGCTGGCGATTTATCAAAGGGTGAGTATTTTCAAGCATATCATGGACAAGGTATAAACATTACTCCTGGGAGTTCAGGTATTTTTAGTTGGCAAGCATTAAGTGGCACTGGTGCTGTTGATATGTGTTTAACGAACCCACTATCTTCTCCATCATGTCCAGGTTATGCAGCTGCGTATTTAACTCAACAGTGTTCAATAAGTGCTTTGTACGATCCATCATGTCCAGGTTATGCAGCTGCATATTTTACTCAACAATGTACTGCTAATCCACTATTTGATGTTAACTGTCCAGGTTATGCATCAGCGTATCTTAACTATCAGTGTTCAATAAACTCTCTGTATTCTACAACTTGTCCTGGATATGAGCAAGCATACTTTAATCAACAATGTTCATTGAATGGATTATACAGTCAGCAATGTCCAAATTACGCAACTGCATATGCTACAAAAATGTTACTTGAACAACAAAACATGGCATCAACAGTAGCTACTGCTGGTGTTATAGCAAGAAACGATCCTTCAAATACACAACCATCAACTACAACTGCTTCTGCTACAGTAAGTTCAGATGGATCGGTTGCAGTTGGTGTTTCAAGAACAGGTGATAGTAACGTGGATAGAGTTATTGCTGCACCCGCACCAACAACAAACTCTGCAGCTGCACCGAGTGCTCCAGTACAATTAGCACCACCTCCACCTGCGCCAGCTGCTCCACAACAACAAGCACAGCAAGAAAGAAAACCAGAAAACAAACCCGAAGCTGGAGAAAAGACAGCTGCTCCACAGACTCAACAAGCACAAGGTGGTAATGAAAAACCAGCAGCACCAAATGCTAGACAAGCATTACAAGAAAGAAGACAAGCAGCAGCAAGAGCAGAAGCTGTAGAAAAAGGTAAGAACCTCGCAAATGAAATGGGTAAAGTAGCAGACATGGAATCTCAAAAGCAGATTCAGAATGTTGTGATTCAAGCAATGGGATTTACTCCTGGATTTGATTCTTATAGCAAAGCAATGATCCCAGATGGAGTTGGTTATAGACCATATACAGTTTATGGGAACCAACGAACTGTGGATAATCGTAGTGCTTTAAGAATGTTTGGTGGATCAGATAGAGTCCACAATGAAATGGTGGAGAGTCAATACGCAAAATAATTAATATCAACTCGGAACCTACGGAAATTTAAAGGATATTAAAATGTCAGAAGAAATTAAAGATGTCAATAAAAAGATTGACGAAGCAGAAGCAGCAGTAAAGAAGTATGCTAGTAAAGATACGGTTATCAGTATTGGTGGATATGAATTTACACCAGCCAAACTGATGGTTGCATTTACATTAGTGTCTTCATTGCTTGGTGGTCTTTATGGTACGTTTGAAGTCTATAAAGACTACATGAGTATGAAAAAGAAAATTGCTGAGTACGTAACACCTGACTTAACTGAACTCTATAAAAAGATGGAAGTGTTAGATGCAAATACTAGCAAGATGACTGAATACACAAACAACATTAAAAACGACTTAAAGAACGATGTTCGTAGAGTTGAGGGTGTTGTTGAAAACTTAGAGAGATCTACAAAGGCTAGTCTAAGAGATACTGATATTGCTATTAAAGAAATTAAAAAAGACTCTGATTCTACATTGAAAGAAGTTCGTAGATATAGTGACCAGAGCGTAAAAGAAGTGACACAAGAATTAGTAAAAAATCAAAAAGAAACAACAGCGGAAATCCGTGCGTTGAGAAACGAAGTGGACATGAAGATTAAGAAAGCATTGGATAATCCTCTGTCTCAATAAGGGAAAAGGAAATGACAGAGAAAGTGGACCTAAATAAGAAAGTAGACGACCTAGAAGCTGCAGCTAAAAAGTTTGCCAGCAAAGATACAGTAATTTCTATCGGCGGATATGAGTTTACGCCAGCCAAACTGATGGTAGCGTTTACGATTGTATCATCTACACTAGGTGGTCTTTATGGAGCATTTGAAGTCTATAAAGATTATCAAGGCATGAAGAAAAAGATTGCGGAATATGTTTCCCCTGATCTATCTGAATTGAATAAGAAGATGGAACTCACTATGCAAAATAGTGAGAAAGCTGTTCAATATACTCAAGATATTAAGAACGACCTAAAGCAAGATATTCGTAGACTTGAAAAGGTTGTTGAAACTGTCGAGCGTGATGGTAAGCAACTTAATCGTGAAGTCGATCAAGACATGCGCCAAATTCGTAAAGAAATAGATAGTAAGATACAGAAAGCATTGGACAACCCATTGGCTGGAAAATAATAACTACAAGAGAGTAATGGTATGAATGATAAACATCTACTGTGGCTAATAGGAGTTTTGTTACTGATCCCTATTGCGTTTGCAATAGTAAGTAAAGAATCATTCCGTTACCCATGTCAAGACCCATCTAATTGGGATAAGGAAATCTGTAAGTTGCCACTATGCGACGTTAACAGAACTTGTCCAGAACACATTTTTAAAGGGCAGAGAGATCCAAGACTCGGTCCACCAAAAGATGGTGAAGTTGCTAGACCAGCAGCTGCATCAACAACTACAGGAGCATGCAAATGAGCGAACCAGTTATGTATACAGAAGAGCAGTTAATGGCTCGTCTGAAGTTCTTCATCGGTATCTGTTTATCATTTACCCTTGTTGGAATTGTTTTCGTTGTTCTTTATTCAATTATCTTTGTTACTCAACCATTGAACGCTATTAGTCCTATCGACCAGAAGTTCTTTGAGTTAATTATTCCTATCGCAACATTCTTGACTGGTACTCTATCAGGAATTATGTTGGCAGGTGGAGATAAAGATGCACAGAAGAAAGCACTCGAAGCAGCAACTTCTGGCTGGAATAAACCAACAACTCCAGCACCAACTCCAATGAGTTCACCGATGGGTATGCCACCAAGACCAATGGGTATGCCACCAATGCCAATGTCTACACAATCATATAATCTTGAGCCAGGAGATCCTGTAGCAAGAAATACAAGAAACGACTAATATCATGAATTGGTTAAGAAGCATGGTATCTGATGGCCATAATGGAACTGTCAGCAGCAAACGAGTTGTAACACTATTAGCGTTTTTGTTATGTGCTTATGGGTTCGTTGCTGACATCCAAGGGTATAAGGTAACGCCAGCTTTATTCGATTCAATGATTTATCTTGTGATAGCAGGACTGGGATTCACAGCTTCTGAAAAATTCGCAAGAAAAGACAATGATAAATCCAATTGATCTTTGGGTTTGGTATTTTCTACAAATATGGTTTCTTCCATATCGTCTAGCAGGTGGTAGCGTTGATACAGCCTGCAAACCCTCAAATTTAACTTCAAAATAACCCTACAAACTGTAGGGTCTTCCCAACCCCTCTCTAGTAGAGGGGTTTTTGCGTTGTAAATTTGCAAAACTGGGGGTTTACAATAATTCAAAATGGCTGTATAATAGTCTTATGATGATTGAAAAAGGAAACAAAATGTTGAATGTGAATGTTGGTGATGTGATCCGTGCTTATGACTTCAAACCGATGGTTGGTCGTGAAGACTGTTTCGTTGAAGGTGTTGTTGAACAAGTTAAGAACACTGAGCAAGGTTACTTTGCTTACAAAATTACTGCTACCAAAGATGTGTTCGGTGGCGAGATTCAAAAGAAAGGTAAGCACTCTCGTGTTGGCAAAATTGTTTTCGTACCCCATGAAGTTTCTTTCATGGAATATGCTGGTCGTGTGATCAACTTGTCGAGGATTTAATTATGATTAGGTTTTTTATTGGTCTCTTAATTATTTTCGGTGTTTCTGGTGGTCTTGACAATGCTAGTGATGCTGATTTACCTTACCTACTTCTGGCTTGTGCTGGTGGATTTTTGCTGATGATTATCGGTTCTCAATCAATGGAGCGAAAAAATGATTGATCTAAATAAACTCACCCCAGAAGAAATCGAAGAACTGGAAAATTTGGAACTGCAAAAGCAATATGAGTTTATGTCTTATGCAGATGAATGTGCAAATGATGATGCGCAATATTATGGAGAACATTAATATGAATACAATTGAATATCGTGGTCAAACTTTTGATCGTAGTCATGGTAGCCCATTTGATCGTGGTGCTGCTGATAGCTGGTATAGTCGTCCGCAAGACCCGCACTGGTATCCTGAGGGATCCTATCGTGGCGATCGAGTTGAACCTAAAGACATGAGTATTGCTGAGATGCGTGCTTATTTTATGGGTTATGAATATAATGAACAGTTTGGTGGCAAAAAAGATTATGCGTGATTTGGTTTTTTACATTATACAACCTGCGATTATTATCTTCGCCATTGTTGTGTTTGTTTCAGGTTTCTTTTAAGAAAAGTCTTTGTGGAGGAATATCCTTGGTAGACTTTAAACAGCCAAAACAGCATCTGAGTGTTTACTACTATCAACTATGCCAAAGAAAGTAGTACTAATTTTGAAAAGGAGTTGTTATGTTAGCATATTGTGACTATATCGCTAAAGTTATTAGCGAAGCAATGAAGAAAGATGCGGATAAGTATAGTTCTTACATTGATAATGTTGGAAAGACGCAATGGGATTTAGATCCACAAGGAAAGTTTTTATCTACTCGCAAGACTATGTCTGTGATTGATAGAAATGGTAAAGCGTATCGTGTGACAGTAGAGGAAGTTAAATGACAGAATTTTTGAAGTGGTTAGGAACTGCGTTGACTATTGCTGGCGCAGTTGCAACTTCATTGGCTATGGATCCATTGAACGTGTATCTGTTTAATGCTGGTGCAATTACTTGGCTTGCTGCTGCAATAAGGATGAAAGAGAAAAGTCTTATTGTAGTCAATGCTGGGTTGTTGGCTGTATACATCTTTGGAGTTATCTACAGACTGCAATAATAAAATAAGTTGACATTAAAATGAAAGTAGTGTATAATTCAATTAAACCTAGAAATCCTATAGCAAAGGATTTGCGCACTCCCAAGTATCGTATGAGAAAGGTGGAGTCTAAGGTTCAGTACACACGTCAACCCAAGCACAAGAAAGGTAGCTATGAATATCAATATTGAACTTAACAAACCAGACTTACATAAGTCAGTTATTGTTAAGTCGCACGCATATGACCTTGTAGAATTTACAGTTAAACAAGTGTCCTTCGATAAAGATGGTAAGGAACTGACGAATAGTTATCATACTACCTTTTACAACACAAAAGAATTTAAAGATTTTTTCCAACCATTAGTTAATGAATTAAAAGTGAGATTTGATAATGACGATGCAAACAGTATTCAAGAATGATAAAGAGTTCGAAACTTTCAAAGAGTGGACACATGGACTACTACGAGACGCAAACACAAAAGATCTGTGCATTACTTTTACCAAAAAAGATGGTACAGAAAGAAAAATGTTATGTACTCTCTGCGAGGGAAGAATACCTGCAGACAAGATGCCCAAGGAAGAAACTGCGAGTAGCCAGACTTCTGGATCCGCAGTACGAGTCTTCGATACAGAAAAACAAGAGTGGAGATCCTTCCGTTGGGACTCCGTAATTAAAGTGGAGTTCTCGCTGTGAAAACAATTATTGCTATGTTTGGTGTCACTGTTGGTGTCATCATTATTATTGGTTTGGCAGTTCTTCTGCCAATTTTATATCTCTGGGCACTAAACACTTTATTCCCTATGCTCGCAATCCCCTATACATTAGAGACTTGGTCTGCAGCAGTTTTGTTGCACATCTTCTTCTCAAAATCAATTGAAATTAAAAAGGATAAATGATGAATTACGTATTGACACCTGAACAGAAAACTGATCTACAAAAAGCCATTCGTGAAATCAGCAACTCTATGATTCGAACTGAAGCAGAACGTGATTTGATTAAAGAAATTGTCAAAGAACAATCTGACCAGTTGCAAATCCCAAAGAAAATTATCAACAAGATTGCTAAAACTTTTCATAAGCAGAGTTTGCACCAAGAAGTTGCAGACCATGAAGACTTCGTTGAATTGTATGAGAAAGTGACCAGTGCTGGTACACAGAAAAACACCACCCAACCATAAGCACAGTCTTTTATATCTCATGGGTGTCACATGGAAATATGACACCATGTTCAACTCCACATTCACAGAACAAAACCTACAAGATTTGTTGTATGATGCTGGAGTTGAAACTATCGCAGTAGATTATGAACCCAGCGATACATATGAGAGTTTAGTGGAAGATTTGAAAGAACTCGCTACTGATGTAGATTATATAATGGGTTATAGTTTTGGGTGTTTTCTTGCTATAGCATCATCAACAGAAAATACCAAAGGGATAATTTTACTTGATCCTAATGCAGAAATAAATCATAATCAGAAGAAGTATATTGAGGATATAGAAACTGCCAATAGGTTTTTTGAGAGGGATTTATCCACTAAAAATAAAAATATTGGAGTGGTCGATAGATTGATTATTTCACCAAACAAAACTAAAACATTATTGTTGTTTAGTGAGTGGGGTAATTCTAATAATTCTCTATGCACAAATGGAATGTATTTAAAATTTTTGGGTGAGAAGAAAAAGGTTGTTATAAAGAATTCTTCACATTACGTAATGTTAGAACCAGCTAGATATATTCTAGCCAAAGAAATAATGGAGTTTATTCGTGCTTGATTATCCTGCTTGGAAAAATGGTAAGTATTGTAAAGTCAAAGACCTAACAGTTTCTGTTTTAGATCTTGGCTTAATTCATTGTGATGCAACTTATGATGTGCTTGCAGTGAGGAATGGTGAAATTGAAAACCTAAATGCACACCTGAGTAGATTCATCCGCAGTTCTCAGGGATGGAGAATCCCTGTTGAGTACTCTGATAACGACATCGAGATAGTTATTCAAACATTGGTAGCTATGGCACCGACTGACGATCTATTAGTTTGGATCGGTTTGACTAGAGGTATACCTACTTCTGGTAACCCAAGAGATTTAGCCAACTGTAAACCGAATCTCTTCATCTATACCAAACCCTACTATGGGTTCAATAAAGAAAATACAGCTACAGTTTGCTTAGCGAAGCAAAAAAGAAATACATCTATTGATCAAACGATGAAGAACTTTGCTTGGAATGATTTAAACCTTGCACAGTGGGAAGCAATCGATCGTGGATATGATACTGCTGTGTTATTAGACCATGGTGGACTTATTACTGAGGGTCCAGGATTTAATGTTGGGTTTATTCGAGGTGGAAAGGTGTACGCACCTGCCACGAACTGTCTTAAGGGTACTGTGATGGAATTAGTTAAATCCTTATGCGATAGAAATGGTATTTGGTTTGAGTATGGTAATATCCTACCATGGTTTGCTGAAACATCTGATGCAATGTTTCTGACATCAACAGCTGGAAATATAATTACAGTGAAGTGTTTTGAGGGTAAGTATTTTAATGATAATGATACCTTACAATATCTACAACAGAGGATTACATAATTTATGCTATTGTTTAAATATTTAGATAATTTACCTAAAGTTCCAGAGCATTTAATACCAACAGAAGTTGATATTAATGACAAGCGTAACTATACTGCAGAGATGAGAACAATGAAATCTTCTTCTGGAGATATACCAAACATTCTTTACACTAGAAATAATGCTAGTAAAGAATTAAACGACTGGATTGTTAATAACATCTCTGATAAGTTATTTTTACCTAGTATTCAGATATCACATTATATTGGTGGCTCTAATACACATCTAGCCCATACAGATTCATTCCCAAGGAAATGGGTTTTAAATTATGTTTATGAGAGGGGAGGAGAAAATCCTTCAACTAATTTTTATAGAGAAAAATCAAACCCTCTAATTCGTCCACATCTAACTAAACCAGAAAATAAAGATAAACTTGATTTAGTGAAATCTGTTCATGTTGATACTCACAGATGGTGGATTCTTAATGCTCTAGTTATACATGATGTTGTTGGTATAACAGGAAAGAGAAGTGCAATCACAGCTGGGATTGGTGCAATGAACCCATTCTCAGTTCTACGTGGTTATGAAAATTTAGACTTTAGTAAAATCCAAAACGACAATTGATATGGTTACAACAGAAATTAGTTTAGAACAAAATAAACATCTACTATTCCTTTTACCTGGACAGAGTTTATCGCCACGTGCTTTCTGGGACTTTAAACTTTCAGATGGTCACACGCACATAGACTATTTTCTTGGTGCTGGTATCGATGTAATCTTATTTGATCCATGTGGTTATGGTGAGAGTACTGACTATTATCAGTATGACAGAGTTGGATATGCAGATCAGATTGAATCTGCTATTAAAGAACTTAAGAAAGAATACGTTTCCAAAACTATATTTGGTTTCTCAACATCAACTGCTCCTGCGTTGATTGCTGGAGAAAGAGGTTTATTCGATAAGATTATCATTCACAGTCCATCTGTTCGCATGGATAAAAGATATTATGTTGAGTTTGACACAGAATATTTTGAAACTGGCATCGAGAAACTTAAAAAAGAAAGACTCGAAAAGATTAGTGACAAGTTGATTGGCAAACCAAATAGAATTGACGGATGGGAACAAAAGATTCTTGATGTTGTTGGCTCTACAACATGGAAAGTTCCATCGCAACCTGTTTATGATATCAACAATTATTGGGTTGATACTGGTCAACTTGGGTTCGATCCTGCAAAGGTTCCACCGATCCTAAGTATTATCGGTGAGTATGACTATGAGTCTACCACAGGTGGATATGATACCTTTAAGGGACTGTTTCCAGACTCCAAGGAAGTAATTATCCCTCAGTCTACCCATTTCTCTATGTGGGAGAATTCATCGGCTCTAACTCGCTTGGAAATGATCCAATGGGTCTTGAAATAACCCTACACTTTGCAGGGTTATTAAAAATAATGCTTTACAATAATTCAAAAGTAGGGTATAATTGTTATTAGAAAGTGAGGAATTATTCCTATGGCTATGAATACAGCGAAACGTAAAGAACTTATTGCAAAAGTTAATGGTAGTGAACCTGAGTTAAACTCTGCTAGGTATAACAGCAGTTTTCTTGAGATACTCAACTACTACAACTACAACAACGACGACAAAGATAAGAAGAAGTGGCTTATCAGTCATGTTGCAAAATCAAACAAGAAACTCGCAGCACAACTTCTGAAGATTGACGAGAAACATTTTCGTTATGCTGGCATCCTTGCACGCATCAGCGATCGTGGTGGTCAACTAGCAGAAAATCATCTACTATTTCTTGAGAATCGCATCAAAGAACTGACTGCGATGAAAGAAGTCAAGAAAGAAGTTATCGTTAAAAAAGAAGAAACCCCTACCAATGTAATTTCTATTCAGGAAAGAATGGATGAGAAAGCACACGATCTCGCTGGTGAGATCGAAGGTGCCATCGATGACTTCGTGTTGGGTGGTTGTAAGTCTGACTTCTCAGCTAAAAACTATCTACTTGCACAACAGGTAGCAGCACCGATTGCTAAACGTATCGGGGAGTTGTTCGTGCCAACAGCAGATGAATTGCGTGAAGCAATCGCAGGTGATGACGAGCAACTTGTTGAAGGATACTCAAACTTTACCAAGCGTGAACTCAAGAAGTTCTTGGAGTTTGTTGATAATATTATTGCTGACTGTAACCAGATGGTTCAGACTGCTAAGGCTAATCGTGCTCCACGTAAACGTAAGGAAGTACCTGCAGGTAAGCAGGTAGCGAAGATGAAGTATCTCAAAGATTTTGCAGAACTTAATCTAAAGTCTGTGAACCCAGCAAGTATCATCGGCTCAACCGAAGTCTGGTACTACAACACCAAATACAAACATGTTGGTGTATACAAAGGTGAGAATGGTGGAACTCTATCAGTTAAGGGAACTACCATCATCGGTTTCGATATTAAAGAATCAAAGCGTATGACTCTACGCAAACCCGAAGAATTCTTCAAAGGGTTGTCGTTGGGTAAACGTGCATTGAACAGTGCAATCAAAACACTAAAGACCAAACCAGCAGTACCGAATGGTCGATTCAATGAAGACTGCATTTTACTTGGAGCATTTTAATGATTTTAGTTGATTATTCTCAGGTAGCTCTGAGTAACATTTTATCATTCCAACGTGAGTTGAAAGGTAGCGAGTCTGAGATTAAAAATCTGATTCGCCACGTAACACTCTCAACACTCAAGTCATACAAAAAGAAATATGGCAAAGAGTATGGTGAGTTGGTTATCTGTTGTGATGGTCGCAAGTATTGGCGTAGGGAGTTCTTTCCCAACTACAAGTGTAATCGTAAGAAAGCACGTGACAATAGCGATCTGGATTGGACTTTAATCTTTGATACGCTGTCGCAAATTCGTGATGAGATCGCACAAAACTTCCCATACAAAGTTTTACATCTGGAACGTGCAGAAGCTGACGACATTATCGCAGTAATGGCTAAGTGGTGTCAAACTAACGCACTGGTTCAGCAAGGATTAGTGGAAGAACCACAGAAAATTTTGATTGTATCTTCAGATGGTGACTTTATCCAGCTGCAAAAATATGATAATGTAACTCAGTGGTCACCTATCCAAAAGAAATATGTTAAAGCAACTAAGAAAGAGTTGCACGAGAAAACCATTACGCATATCGTTAAAGCAGGTGACGATGGTATTCCAAACATTCTGAGCAACGATGATGTATTCCTCAAAGGCGAAAGACAGAAACCTGTTTCTGCAAAACGTCTGCAGGAATTTATTGAAAATGGATTTGTTGCATGTAATACAGATGAGGAACGTCGCAACTGGCATCGCAATCAAACACTGGTTGATTTTGAATTTATTCCTGACGATGTGTCAAAGCAAATTATAGATACCTATGCGGATTATAAAACGACATCCGACAAGATGACGATAATGAATTATTTAATCGCCAATAAATGTCGTTTACTATTAGATGAATTGGAGGATTTTTAATGGCTACAAAATTAGTTACTGAGATGTTGACTGAGATCAATGATAATCCAGTTAATATTACAAAATATAAAGATAATGGTGCACTGCGTTTGATTTTTGAGCATGCGTTTGACCCCAACAAGAAGTTCTTTCTACCTGAGGGAGATCCTCCTTTCAAAGAAGACGCTGCACCCATCGGCATGAGTCCAGCAAACTTGCATATGGAAGCTAAGAAGTTGTATGTATTCTGTCGTGCAGACTTAAATAAAGTGCGCAGAGAATCATTGTTCATTCAACTCCTTGAAGGATTGCATCCATTCGAATCTAAATTGATTCTTGCAATTAAAGATCAGAAACTTACCAAGATGTATCCAAAGATTACACAGAAATTAGTTTCTGAATTTTTCCCCACTGTTCCTGCACCAGCTACGAAGGAAAAGAAAGCAAAAAACTCTCAGGCTCCAGCAAGTGGAGCCACAGCTTAACTGCGAGGTTTGCAACTAAGAAAACTATACTTGACAAAATTGTAGTTTTCCTGTATAATTTTATTATGAAATTTTTGAAAGGTGACCAAAATGCCTAATTGGTGTGATAATGCTGCAACTCTAACTTCGAGTAAAGAGAACATTGATGCTCTTGTTGCTGTCTTGGAAGATAAAGACAATCAACAAGTTTTCCAACATCTACGTCCACGTCCAGAATCTGAAGAAGAAAATTGGTATGAGTGGAATGTAAACTACTGGGGAACCAAGTGGGATATTTCTGTTATTGACTGGGATCGTTATGATGATGAAACTGTTTGGATCTCATTTGAAACTGCATGGGCACCACCGATTGCATTGTATGAATTCCTGTTTGAAAATAACTGGCACGTAGATGCTGTTTATCATGAAGGTGGTATGGGATACTGCGGTAAGTGGGAAGATGGTGAAGACGATCAATATGAATATAACATGGACGATCTTGAATCTCTAGAAGCACTCCCTGAAGAAATTAAAGATTTTACTGGTCTAATTGACTACTATCATAGTCGCCAGGAAGAACTGCAGATGGAAGCAGAGAACGAAGCGTATGAGGAAACTGTTACTGAATGGTATCCTGTTGAGATTAATCCTGAGCAGGTCGGTTACTACGAAACAAAAGAAAACAACAATTGGCCATTCTACAAATTTGCAAAGTGGAATGGTAAGAAGTGGACAATCGATAACAAGAAACCCAAAGATCCTATTGCTTTCTGGAGAGGTTTGAAAGAACCTGCAGAGTTGAATATTATAGAAACTGCAATGAAAGCACACAATGAAACAAAAGTGGATTGATGCATTTATGGATACAGCTGAGAGATTTGCTCAGCTGTCCAGTGCAAAGCGATTGCAGGTCGGTGCGTGTGTTGTTAAAGATAATCGCATTATCTCAATCGGATATAATGGTATGCCATCTGGTTGGACTAATGAATGCGAAGAGATCGTTGAGGTTCATGAGGATGGTGGTGTTGTAACTAAAACGAAAGACGAGGTAATTCATGCTGAAGCGAATGCTATTCTTAAATTGGCACGTGATGGCGAGAGCGGAAATGGCAGTAGTCTATTCTGTACTCATGCTCCTTGTATCCATTGCGCTAAGTTAGTTCATGGTGCAGGAATCAAAAAAGTCTACTACAGACATTCATATCGAGATACCATCGGTTTAGACTTTTTAGAAAAATGTGGTATCGAACTCGAAAAAGTTTCGTGATCGGTTTTATAAATTATCGTCATTGAAAAATTTTATATAAAAAAGTTATATAATTGATATATTCAATGACTAAGTAATAGTGTATATTTTATTTTTTAACCTATAAGGAGTTTTAATGAAGACAGTTGGAGATAAATTGGAGCCATTCGTTGTCACTGGTGTTAATCCAGGCAGCGATCAGTTCTTTGATATTACAGAAAAATCATTCGAAGGAAAGTGGAAAGTAATCGTTTACTATCCAAAAGACTTCACATTCGTATGCCCAACAGAGATCGTTGCATATGATAAGTTATTCCAAGATTTTGCAGATCGTGATGCAGTTCTATTAACTGGTTCTACAGATAACGAGTTCTGTAAACTGGCATGGCAGAAAGCACACCCAGATCTTTCTAAGATTAAACATATCCAGTTTGCTGATACTCAGCGTGAATGGGATAAATCTTTGATTGACCAACTCGGTGTATTCTATGCACCTGCTGGCGCAGCTTTACGTGCTACATTTATTGTAGATCCAAACAATGAGATTCAACACATCACTGTAAACAACTTGAACGTAGGTCGTTCACCTGAAGAAACATTGCGTGTTCTTGACGCACTTCAGACTGGCGAACTATGCGCATGTAATCGTACTGTGGGTGGGGAGACTCTGTAATGGCTTTCATTGACACAGTCAAAGAAGCATTACCTGATTACGCAAAGGACACCAAGTTAAACTTGGACGCAGTCCTTTTGCGTAGCACTCTACCTGTTGATGAAGCAATGGGCTGTGCTGTTGCTGCATTGGCTGCTACAGGTAATGGTAAACTACTGGGTGTGTTGCTTGCCGATGCACCTGCTGATGCTAATGCAGCTATGACAGCTGCAAGTCTGATGGCTCAGAACAATGTATGGTATCCATATGTTGAGATGGCTGACGATCCTGCACTTGCTGGTCTACCTGCTCAACTACGCATGAACGCAATCGCTACACATGGTGGAACTACCAAAGCCAGATTCGAAGCATACTCACTTGCTGCTTCAATCGTTGGTAAGTGTCACTTCTGCGTTAAAGCACATTATGAGACATTGAAGAAGGAAGGTTATACAGTAGAACAACTTCGTGATATCGGTCGTATTGCTGCTGTGATGAATTCTGCTGCTAAAGTTTTGAATAGTTAATGAGCGTAACAAAACATGAATGGTGGTCAACCCCAGTCTGGGAAGTAGAGACTGGGTTTGACGATCAATTTAATAATAAACTGTTACAAGAAATTGCAAATATACAGGTTGTTGGTTCGCCATACAATTTTAATATATGGGACACGAAAACACAGAATATTTCTATATTGAGACAAAAGATTCTTAAAGTAGTTCAAGAATCAACTAAGAATATATTCAACCCATATTTTAAATTCAATCCGCAATTAACAAGAGGATGGGTTAATCGTCAGAAACAGCACGAATATATACCATTACACGATCATGGAAACACAGTTATGGCAGTTGTATATTACATATACACTCCAGAAAACTGTGGCGACTTACTTTTAGTTGATCCAAGAAATGCTCCACTATGGGATAGAATTTCTGAACACAAAGTTGATGGAATTAAATATCAACGGATAAAACCCAAAACTGGAAAACTGATATTGTTCCCAGGATATGTTGGTCACATGGTAGAGCAGAATAAATCGAATGAAACGAGGATTAGTTTAGCAACGAACATTATAAGTTGGTGATAGTGTGATTAACAAAAACTTGGGTTATTATGTTTGCGGTGGTATTGAGTTTTCATCAAAGGTTGATGCTTGCCTTTATGGTAAGACTGTAAACAAACCTGTTGAGTGGGTTTTTCATAATGATGAGTTTTCAAGATTCCCATGGAATATCGAGCCACTAGAAACACTTGACCAGTTGTATGATAGAAGAGCCAGAGAACTCAGAGAGAAGTATGATTATATTATCTTGAGTTTCTCTGGTGGTTCAGACACAAATAATATTCTTGAAAGTTTCATTCGTCAAGGATTGCATATTGATGAAGTTGTAACTAACCATATCACGTCAGCAACAAAATCAACTACAGTATTAGATCCAAATGTTAAAGACAGTTGGAACTTTGCTGCAGAACACGATCTCCAAGCAGTTCCAAGATTAAAATACATTAGAGAAAAATGTCCAGGGACTAAGATAACAGTTCTCGATGTAAGTCAAGTAGTCCTCAATTCAATGAATGTGTTTGATGATGTTGATTGGGTTCTTCATAGAAACGATCACCTTTCTATTGGTCAACTATTCAGATACAACTATTTCCATTTTGGTGAAATGAAGAATCAATTCGATAAAAACTTAAAGATTGGATTGATAGTTGGTCTTGATAAACCAAAGTTGGTAATCAAAGGTGACAACAATTTCTATATCTATTTCCCAGACTCAGTTGTAAACATTACAACTATCAATGACTTCAATCAAGACTACACCAATTTAACAACAGAGTTATTCTACTGGGGCAAAGAAACTCTACCGATGTTAGCTAAACAAGCACATACGGTTAAACGCTGGTTAGAAACTAATCCAAAATTTCAGCAGTATTGGAAATCAAGCACATTCGCCACAGTCAGAACGCATCAAGAACAGCTTCTTAGAAATTTAATATATACAACTTGGGATGATAATTGGTTCCAAGTAAATAAATCTACGAGTTGGTTTAATACTGAATTTGATATATGGTTTAAAACTAACCCCAGTATGAAAAAAGAATTGAGCATGTGGAGTCGTGGTATAGATTATTTGGCTCAGCAACTACCAGAATACATAACTTATGATTCTAAAGGTAGACCTGATGCCATGAAACAATTTAAACACGAATACTTAATCGGAAGAATGAAACCAAATTTTATAGTTAAGATATGAATATTGCACTTATTTCCAAATCTTCTAGTTATGACCATCTTGCTTCAAAATTTCAAAAGCAAGGACATAGTGTAGAAGTTTTCTACGACCAAGCACTTAAATTGACAACTATACCAAAATTTGTGATGGCTTCTGGTATTCCTGTTTGTAGAGACAGTTATGTTCATACACTTTTAACAAATAATAAAATACCATATTTCTTTGTTAATAATAAATGCACAGAGTATGAGAATGATAAATTTGTCACCAAAAAGATGTTGAGATCTTTAAATATCCCAACGCCAAATGGTGAACTTGTTAATGGTGCAGAACTAAAAACTAATTTTAGAAATTATAAAACACCATTCGTAGTTAAAGTCAACTACGCATATTTTTATGGTAGACAGACTGTAATTGTAACTGAAGAAAATAGAGAAGATGTTTATAACTCTTTGTTCGGTAAAAGTCTGTATCATATAAAAGATAATGCGAGTGTTGTTGTTGAAGAATTTGTTGAGTTGGAAAGAGAATACTCATATCATGCGCTGTTCAATTATAATTCTTGGAGATTCTTTGGAGCAGCCAGAGATTATAAGAAAATTGATGATGGCGATGTGGGGTATAACTCCGTAAGTTGTGGCGCATATTCAACTCAAGACGTTGATAAGATTGTTCACGAATACGCTGATAAAATTTACAAACATTTCAAGAAATTGAATCTTATGTATCGTGGGTTTATATTCTTGGGAATTGGTGTTAGAAAAGATGGAACTCCGATGATTCTGGAGATTAATACCAGAAGTGGTGATCCAGAATTGCAGGTGATGGTTGAGTGTATAGAGAACGATCTAGCAAGATTATTTCTTGATGCTAGCTGTGATTATAGATTACCAGAAATTAAATTTAATGGTAAGCAAGCTGTAACTATTTCATTAATTAATAAACACTATGACTGGACAATCCCAGCTTACGACTTACCAGATTTAAAAGATATCCCAAGTAATATAACATATAGTAAAGATCATTTTGCTGATGGATTAAAACATGGAGTATTGACTGCTGTATCAGAAACCAAAGAAAAAGCCAGTAAAATTATTTACGATTATCTTGATAATCAATATTTGGGGCAATATCGTTACAGGAAAGACATAGGGTTATTAAAATGAACGAGAACTTCGTTGTGCACTCATCAGAAAAATTGGCAATGACTCCTGCTTTGCCATTAGTTCTAACTACATATGCTGAGTTAATACAATCTAATTTGGCAGTTCCATTTATTACCTTTAACAATGATAGTAGAATTATTTGGGTTGAAAAACATGGGGTTGTTATAGGTGGTATTGTTTGGGAGTATAAACCTGACATAAACTGTGGTTGGATAATTCTAAGTTTCACACATAAAGATTATCGTAGACAGGGTGTGAATAAACTATGCTATAAAGTTTTAGAAGAATCCAGTAAAAAACTGGGTGCGTCTCATTTGTCTAGTTTTGTTTCTATCAATAATAAAAGTCGTGTTGATAGTATGAATTCCGTTGGAATGAAGCCAGTTGCATATAGAACACATAAGAAGTTATAAATAGTTCTTATGGCATATTCAAACAAAGTTATCGATCACTACGAGAATCCACGCAACGTGGGTTCTTTGGATAAAAACGACCCAACAGTTGGAACTGGAATGGTTGGTGCACCAGCATGCGGTGACGTAATGAAACTCCAAATTAAGGTTGACGATAATGGTATTATTACTGATGCCAAGTTTAAAACATATGGTTGCGGAAGTGCAATTGCTTCGTCATCGCTGGTAACAGAAATGGTTAAGGGTATGTCTATCAAAGATGCATCCCAAATTAAAAATAGCCAGATAGCTGACGAACTTGCACTACCTCCTGTTAAAATTCACTGCTCGATTTTAGCAGAAGATGCAATTAAAGCAGCAGTTAAAGACTACGAACTAAAGTGTTCATGTAAATGATTACAGTTACAGAAAACGCAATAAACAAAATCACAGACTTACTTGCTGAAAATCAAGAAAGTTATCTTCGCATCGCTGTTAAAGGTGGTGGTTGTTCTGGATATTCATACACGTTTGAATTCTCAGACAAAGAAGAAGATGATTTTCTTATAGACAATGTAGTCGTAGACTATATGAGCATGCAATATTTGACTGGTGCAACAGTTGATTATGAAACCAAAGCATTTGAACAAGCGTTCAAAATCACAAATCCCAACGCAAAGCAAACTTGCGGATGCGGTTCTTCCTTCGCTGCATAAAAATAGTGAGTCGTCACTACTTTTTATCCTGAAGTAAAACTTTCCACTTACATTTTATAAGTAGTTCTAGAGGGCGAGGTTCACGACCTTTCCCATTGAATGACGTCAATTCATCATGCTAGAACGTGGTATCCCTACCACTGTAGTAAAATCTCATAAAGTTTTAAAGGAAGTAAAATGGCAGAAGTATTATCCCCAACAGGTATGTTAATGGGTGGCAGCAACGATGGTCTTTTCGGTGGAGGTGGTGGTTTAATCGGTGGTCTTATCCTCGGTTCTCTACTACGCAACAACGGAAATCTCTTCGGCGCAGATGGTGGAGCAGCAGGTGCAGCTCTTCGTTCACCACCAGAGCAAGTAACGGCTAACATGTCATTGATGCAAGCAGTTGGTGCTGTTGATAAAGCAGTAGCAGTTGGTACAGCAGCAATGGAAGCGAGCCAAGCAACTCAAACTATCGGTATTACAAGTCAACTGAACAATGTGACTTCATCACTTGCGAATCGTATTGATGACACTAAAGCAGCAGTTAACTCTGGTACTATGGTTCTTGCTCAGCAGTTGAATGGTGTTCAGCAACAAGTAATGGAAAATCGTTACCAGTTGGCACAAGACATCAACAATGATGGCGACAAAACTCGTGCATTGATTACTGCTCAATACGAAGCAACATTGAATCGTCAGTTGTCTGATGCTAACGCAGCAGTAATTGCTTTACAAGCACGTTTCGATACAGCAGAACGCACTCGTGGTGTTGAAGTGACTACAACTAACAACATCAATCAGATGCAACAACAACAGCAGCAACAACAACAGTATGGCCACCTATACAATGCCATCTGGGGTCTTGCACAATCTATTCGTTCCAACAATGAAGCAATCAATGTAGGTTCTGGTACTCTAACTGCTAACCCAGTTAACACCAACACTAACATTAGATAATCTAACAAACACCCACTTCGGTGGGTGTGTTTGGAGCTTGTATGGATCAAAGTCAATATCAGGGAATTAATCCATTGGTTTATTTTCCACCATTCCCACCATTCCCAGTTTTACCTACTACAGCATGTGGTAATGATAACGATGTTATCAATGTCGTTAACTATGCAAAACCAAGTCCAGTTCCTGTAACTGAAGTCACCACACCAGAGTATACTGCTACACTTGCAGATTATTTTTTATGTGTAACTCATGCAGGACAAGTAGTTATTACACTACCAACTGGAATTACGGGAACTGTGTATATCATTAAGGATTGTGATGGTAATGCATCACCAACAACACCAATTATAGTTCAAGGAACAGGTGAAAATGTTGATATTGGCACTGCCACTATTAACACATCGTTTGGTAGCATCACCGTAATCTTTAATGGAGATGCGTGGAGTATTGTGTGATGTTAATCTTCACCAAAACTAAGGTTGAATCTCCAGAGAGCATCGAGGGCGAGAATCTTGCTGCCCATGTAATTCTTTCTCGTCAGAGACACGATTCCATTCAATCACGTATGGATGAAATTGAAGACAGACAGATTAAACTTGAAAGTAGAGAAAGCGATCTGCGATCTTATATTCTCAAGACTATTACAACAGCAGCATTTGCTTTGCTATCTTCTGCAGTTTCTCTCGGTATTATGATTTCTGATTTTGTTAAACATTAAGCTCTAAAAGATTAAGGAAACAATATGTCTTATTCAAATAATCCTACCTCGATTCTTGCGGGAACAGGTATTTCTGTTTCGCCGACATCGGGAACAGGTTCAAATCAAATTACCATATCAGCAACTGGCATACAAACTCTGGCAGTTCGTATTGCAACCACAACTCCAGTAGCAGTGACTAATGATGATGATGTAGTTTCAGTTGAAGTAACCCCACAAGTACCAGTTGCAGTGACACTACCAGCTGGAGTTACAGGTCGTGTATTTAATATTAAAGATGGGTTGGGTTTGGCAAATAATCCAAATCCAATCACCATTACTCCAGCAGCAGGAACTATTGATGGCGCAGCCACTGCAACTATCAACGTCCCATATGGTTCATTGGCACTAGTGTATTCTGGTGTTGAGTGGAAAATTTTATAAGGATAAAATATGTCATATCTAGTCCCAATAGGAACGACAACTGATCTTGGTCAACTTCAAGTTGGATCCAATATTAACGTTGATTTAAATGGTATCATATCCATTCCACAAAGCATTGAAATTACATCTGATGTTACATTTGATGAGATTGATGCAACCACTGCCATAACCCTCAATGGAACACCAGTTGTTTACAAACTTCTAGCTGGAGATAACATTAGTTTATCTGCTGCAAGTGGTGTTGTAACAATATCTGCAGCAACTGAAGGTATTCTTAAAACAACTGGAACTGCTACAAACTACACAGCAACAGCCACTGATGAATATATTGGTGTTACTGCCACCCCTGCTTTAATTACATTACCTGCAGGTGTTGTTGGCAAAACATACATTATTAAAAATGAAGCTGCATCTGGTAACACAACTGTAAAGGGTACTGGTGCTGAATTTATTGATGGAACTGCGACAAAAACATTGACTAGCTATGCAAGTCTCTCAGTTGTGTTCCGTAATGGTAAGTGGAATATTATTTAATTGGAGAAATAGATGTCTTACACTAGACCGCCAAATGCAGTCCTTGCTGGAAGAGCATTAAAGCAGAATCCTGAGCCATCTCCCATACAACCAACTGGTGTATTGCCAGTATCTTTGGATGTTGAGATTGCTTCAAAGAATCAGTTAGGTGTTGTTCAAATCGGCAGCGGAATTGAAGTAACAGAGGATGGTCTTATTTCCGTCACAGGAGAAGACGATTCAAACTGTATTTTAAATGCTACACTTGTAAGCGAATCTTACAACGTTGCTGAAGATGATTGTTATATTGGTGTTGATGCAGAAAAAGCTACTACAATAACATTACCAACAAATCCTGTAAAGGGTAAAGTTATTATTGTTAAAGCTGAAATGAAACCACCACTGGGTAATCGTAAAATTACAATTACTACAGATGATGGAACATTGATCGATGGATATCAAAACTGCATCATACAAGTTTCCAATGAAACGGTAAGATTATTGTTTAGAGATGGTTGGCGTATAATTTAAGGAGAACGAAAATGAAAAAAATGGTAAAAACCATTGTTGTAGAAAAAATGGATGATGGAACTATTTGTATAGATCACAATTTGTTGCATCGTCTATTATCTTGGTCAATGGCATATGCAAAGAGTGACGATGATATCGTACACTTGGTAGATGCAGTTGTGCAAGAAAGTGATGATGGAGACACTCTCACAATGAAACACTACACATACATCGCAGATAGAATGGCGAAGCACGCAGCGAAAGCACAAGAAGCGTGATAACCATTCTCGGTTTGATTGTTGTCCGAAAACAACAATAATTTAAGGTAAGCGTACTACCTAAACAGACGTCGGTTTTTCTGTTGTCCGATAACAACAGATTTTTTCACATTTATTTTACTTTTATTCAAAACACAGGTAAAATTTGACTAAATAGATTACTGGCTGAAAATAATAACCCTGCAAGAAGTAGGGTTATTAAATTTAGTGCTTTACTTTAATTCAGAAAAGGTGTATAATTCTTACATGAACTCGAAAATGATATCCTTAGGCAGAAAGCATCTACCACTTAATAGTGGATGGTCATGCTCACGCCCACAGTATACATTTGCGATTGAGTTAGACACTGGGGGTTTTGTAAAGTAAACTAATACAAAGTTTGTTTTCCAAAACCCCTGCGATGAAAATCCAGGGGTTTTTTGTTTTTAGGGCATCGTCCCATCTGTTCTTTAAAAATTTGCGTACCAAATGTTCCCGAATGGTGTAGTGGTAGCACAGCAGACTTTGACTCTGTTAGTATAAGTTCGATTCTTATTTCGGGTGCCATATTAAAACATATTGCAGTGGGTCTGTAAGTATGAGTCGCATTCGCAAGAGTGTCCGTGGACTGGATGTAGTGTGTTTTAATATGGGAGTATAACTTAATGGTAAAGTAGCTGGCTTTTAACCAGCAAATCAGAGTTCAATTCTCTGTGCTCCTACCAAAGTTACTATGGTGTTTATAGTGTAGTGGTCTGCACATCTCGCTGTGACCGAGATAGTATGAGTTCAATCCTCATTAAACACCCCAATGCTGCTTTAGCTGATGTGGTCATAGCAGGGGTCTGAAGAACCTCGGAAAGTAGTTCGATTCTACTAGGCAGCACCATACCCGATTAGCTCAGTGGTAGAGCAATCGCTTGATAAGCGATAGGTGAGTGGATCGTTACCACTATCGGGTACCAAGTTTATGCAGGATTAATTCAGTGGTAGAATGTTTCGTTGCCAACGAAAATGTCATCGGTTCGAACCCGATATCCTGCTCCAGTTATTATGGGACGTTAACTCAGTTGGTAGAGTTCCTGCCTTACACGCAGGCTGTCGGGAGTTCGAGTCTCTCACGTCCCACCAAATATGGAAGTGTGGCAGAGTCTGGTTTATTGCACCTGTCTTGAAAACAGACGATCAGAAATGGTCCGTGAGTTCGAATCTCACCGCTTCCGCCAAATTTACCCGATTGGTGAAATGGATGATCACGCTGTGCTACGAACGCAGAAGTGGAGGTTCGATTCCTTCATTGGGTGCCAAAGTTTTGGAAGATGGGCAGGATGGTAATGCAGCGGATTGCTAATCCGTACAGTTGTGAAAGCAGCTGAGTGAGTTCGACTCTCACATCTTCCGCCAAAGTTTTTGCGAGTGTGGTGAAATTGGTAAACACAGGAGACTTAAAATCTCCCGCTTCGGCTTGTCGGTTCGAGTCCGACCATTCGCACCAAGTTTATCCCCATAGTATAATGGATAATGCAGCAGTCTTCTAAACTGCGAATCGAGGTTCGATTCCTCGTGGGGGTGCCAGTTGTTGGGCTGATAGCTTAATGGTAAAGCAGTCGACTCATAATCGATTGAGTGAGAGTTCAATTCTCTCTCAGCCCACCAATGCCCTTGTGGACAAATTGGTAAAGTCGTCTCTCTCAAAAGGAGAAGTTGTTCTCAGTTCGAATCTGAGCAGGGGTACCAGAATATGTGAGTGTGCTGCTGAATGGTTAGGCGACGGATTGCAAATCCGTTTCATGCAGGTTCGAGTCCTGTCACTCACTCCAAGATGTTGCAATAAAATATTGCTTTACTTTAATTCAAGTATCATGTATAATTAATGTTCTTGATTGAAATGCACGATTCGTCTATCGGTTAGGACACTGCCCTTTCACGGCAGGAAGAGGAGTTCGATTCTCCTATCGTGTACCAGATTTAATTGCATTGGGTTACCAAACCAGTAGGATGCATGAGCATTGGCTGTCTCGACGGAGATGGGTGCGTCATGTATCAGGAAAGATGGAAACGAAGTCTATGGACGGATACGGTGGTCACGCTGGAGTTAGTTGGAACGTAATGTGGATGGGAACCAATCGTCAGACGATGACGTGGTTAGCTACCGAGTGGTAGTTGTTGCCAAACATCCCAGTGCAATTAAATGTGGTATTAGTTTTGCTGATGTAAGCCATGGGCTTGATCATGCCTGAGTAACTATGTACATAAACGGTAAATGCTGCAGCTAATTCCGTTGAGCATAGCAAATAGTGCGTCAGCAAAACTAATATCATGGGTGCTTAGTCCCGTAATGGTATCGGGGGGAGACTGTAAATCTCTTGTCTTAGTGCCTTCTCTGTTCGAATCGGAGAGCACCCACCAAATTATTTGGCTCGTTCGTATAATGGTCATTACGTCGGATTGTCTATCCGATCATGGGAGTTCGATTCTCCCACGAGTCGCCAAGTTAGTGAAAGGAAAATATGTATTGGGGTTATCACTTAATGCTTGATTGTTCTGAATGTGATGTTGATTCGATCAAAGATAAGCAAAACATTTATAATTTTGTCAAGACATTGGTGAAGGAAATTGATATGGTTGCTCATGGTGAGCCAATTATTGAATTTCTTTGTCCAGGAGATCCTGATAAAGAAGGGTATAGTTTGATGCAGTTGATTACTACATCATCTATCACTGGACATTTTATTGATCACGATAGACATATATACCTAGATGTGTTTAGTTGTAAAGAGTTTGATCCAAGTGTGGTCAAACGTGTAGTAGAAAAGTTTTTTGATTCTCGTAAGATGCGAATGAATTTTATTACGAGAAATGCAGGTTAATAGCGGATTAGAGAAAAGGTATCTCAGCAGTCTCATACGCTGCAGTTGGTGGTTCGAGTCCATCATCCGCAACCAGAAATTAGTCCCGCAATGGCTATGACAGATAATCCCTATTCTGTTATCCACACTTCTGCGAGGTGGGTGTAAGTCCCATCATTAAAAATATGCGAGTGATGGTGGACTTCGCATACGGATGTCAAGACCTGAGGATCGTCGTCCAACATTAGCAAGACACAAGGTTCTCTGTGTAGGGACAGAGGGCATTGTTGAAAGTGTGTGCGAAAGAATAAGCAATCCAAACTGTTATGGAAGATCACCATCCTAATCAAGTCAGCCCGATATCTAGGAAATAGTAGCTTGCTGACGCTACGTGAACGATGCGATTAGGAGAGTCTTTATTATCCGACTCTTAAACATACAACAGTACTTTCAACAATGTTAGCCCCGATGGTGGAATTGGTAGACACGCTGGTCTTAGAAGCCAGTACTTCGGTGTGCGAGTTCGAGTCTCGCTTGGGGCACCAAATTTCGGTGATGTAGCACAGTGGTAGTGCAACTGCTTCATACGCAGTAGGTCGTTGGCTCGAATCCAACCATCACCACCAGTTTTATCCGAGTGTAGCGCAGTCTGGTAGCGCATCTGGTTTGGGACCAGAGGGTCGGGAGTTCGAATCTCTCCACTCGGACCAATATATAATAGCCCTATTAGTTAAATGGTAGAACATCGGTTTTGTAATCCGAGGACGGGAGTTCGATTCTCTCATGGGGCACCAAAGTTTATTCCGAAGTAGCACAGCGGTAGTGCAGTTGACTGTTAATCAATTGGTCGGTGGTTCGATCCCACCCTTCGGAGCCAATATATAAAAGGAGATAACATGGCAGGTAAAGGCAGTGTTAGTAAGCATCAAAGAGTTGTTAAGAAAACTTCCCAGAATGGAAGTAAAACAAGCACCTTAAATAAATCTAAAAAGACTCACAAGAAATATAGGGGACAAGGAAGATGACTGATGGTGGCAAAGGAAGTAAACCAAGACCATTTAGTGTAACACAAGATGAATATGATAATCGTTGGAATGCAATCTTTCAACGAGATGATGTTGTGAGTAAGTCAGAAGCAAAAAGATTAGCTACTATGCAAATGGCTGATGAATTAGAAGAATATAAGAAACAAGCACAAGATCTTTGGAGTGATAGTTGTACTACTCCAAGATCAAAATAATTGGGGGATTAGTTAAATGGGATAACATCGGCTTTGCAAGCCGAGATTGAGAGTTCGATTCTCTCATCCTCCACCAAATCGCCCACGTAGCTCAGTTGGTAGAGCATCTGATTAGTAATCAGGAGGTCGGGAGTTCGAGTCTCTCCGTGGGCACCAAATGTCTCGATGGTGTAATGGCAGCATAGCAGTCTCCAAAACTGTTGGTTGGGGTTCGAGTCCCTATCGGGATGCCAGAAAAGTCCACTGAATATAAAGAGGTGGCAGATTAATCACCGAAAGGTTTGATTAGCAGCAGGTGAAAACCCTGCACCCAATGCGGGGTTAGTTTAATGGTAAAACAGCAGATTTCCAATCTTCGGTTGAGAGTTCGATTCTCTCACTCCGCTCCATTCTAATAATAGAGGTGTAATATGCGTAAAGCAATTGACATTGATGAAGTTAGAGATTTCATCATGGCACAGACTCCAGAAACAAAAGTTTATATCGGTGGAGATTCTGAACGATTTTTAATTGGAAAAGATTGGTACGCAGATTACATTATGGTTGTTGTTGTCCATATCAATGGAAACAATGGCTGTAAGATTTTTGGTGAAGTGCAACGTGAACGTGACTGGGATCAGAAACGTGATAGACCACGTATGCGTCTTATGAATGAAGTTTATAAGATTGCAGATCTATACACCAAAATTCATGACGTACTAGAAGATAGAGAAGTGCAAGTTCATTTGGATATTAACCCAGATGAAATGTATGGATCATCTTGTGTGATAAACGAAGCAGTTGGTTACATCAAAGGAATGTGTAACGTAGTTCCTATGGTGAAACCAAAAGCATTTGCTGCATCATATGCTGCTGACAGATATAAGTCGTTCATGCAAGCTGCATAAATAGTAGTATACTACTATGTGAGGATATTATGGAAAAACAATTTAAGTACGAAGTACACGATGATGTGATATCAAAACAGCAGCAAGAAGAAGTTTGGAAATATATCCGTGGACTTGAGCACTATGCCATGATGAAGGATGCCAACTATCCAAAAGTTGGCACTGTTGTAACATATTTCCCAGAAGAAAACAAAAAAGAATACAACAATAAAGACCTTCCATCATGGAATAGTCAGTTCATGCACAGGGTTACGTTTGGCAACTCTGAGAATGATTTAGAGTTTCGTCATCGACCAATCTACAAACTCTGGAAAGAAATAAACAAGCATCTCGGTAATAGATTCATCATTGATGGCGATAAAGAAGGATGCTGGTCTAAAAATAATCCAAATTTCTTGCAGCGTGTTTATGTGAACGTGCAAGGTAACGAAGAGATTAAAAGATCTCATGGTGTTCATCGTGACACCATCGATATGAATGAAACCAGAAACTACACGTTACTATACCTAGCCAATCCAGTTTGGCATCCAACGTGGTTCGGTGAAAATATATTCTATGAGAACGATGATCCAACAGGCGATCATCAGCAGTTCCAAAAAGGATGGGGACAATCCAGAGGTTTCTCTGTTGGCTTCCCATACGCAACAATCCCAACACTTCCAGGTCGAATCATCCTTTATGATGGTAGGACATTACACACAACCAGACCTGTAGCTGAATGGGCAGAATGTTTTAGATACTCATTAGCATTTAGAGTTCGATTAAAGGAGTAGTATGTTTACTATATTGGAGGACTGTAGTCCTTATTATATTAGATTCACTTATCCAGCAGCACAGAAAGTAATTGACTTATGCAATTACCATTTGGAAAACTATAAATTCGATCATGATAGATTTCTGACATTTGATGACGAAACAGGACAACAGATATTGGAAGAAACACAATTACTTCCATATCTTGATTTAATGAAACGTCGTGTATCAATATTTTATACAAATGGTGGATATAAATCACCTGTGCATAAAGATGGTAGAGATCACAGAATCAGTATTAACTTTGCTGTTAAAGTTCTTGATGATAAGTGCACTACAAGTTGGTATCCAGATGTTATCTCTCCAGGTTATTCCCCAGATCTAGTTGACCTTACCGAGAAACATAAAGTTGGTGGTGTGAAAGCTGCGAAAAAAATCGACTCACGAGAGTTTGATGATTTCGATGAAACTAAACACAAACCAGTTAAACATATGTGCGCTAAACAAAATGATGTTATATTGTTCAACACAGATATATGGCATCGTTGGGTAAACAAATCGAATCAGCATCGTGCGATGTTAACACTTAGAGTTAATAATCCTGGAACTTTTTATTTTAAAGACGCACGGAAAGCATTGTTTGGAAAATAACATGAAATTTCGTTATGGTAGTGACGACTGGGTACATTATGATTACAGCATAGTCAATCAGCGTGCTACATTCTCAGTAAAGCTGAAACCAACATCATTAGCCAAAGAAGATATAAATTTTACGCAAGCATCAGATAATGTTGCAAAAGAATTATATCAAACTTACGGTAAAATATACGTAGCAATGAGCGGAGGAATAGACTCCGAGTATGTGGCAAATACATTCCTACGAAACAAGATTCACTTTCAACCAATTATATTCAAAGCAGAAGATCTAAACGAACTAGATGTTTGGTGGGCTATTGAATGGTGTAAGGCGAATAACAGAGAACCAATAATAATTAAACAATCAATCAAACAATTCTGTGATGGATTGATTAAACAGTCACGCATGTTTGGTGTGCGTTGGTTTCCAGGTGTATATGCGATAAACCAGTGTGCTGAATATGCTAAGAAAAATGGTGGTGTTTTGACAACAGGTTCGGGTAATTATACACATTACCCAGATCTGGTCTTATCGCAGATGAAGAAAACTAGCCAGGATGTTTATAAGTATGACGACTACAGGATCGTTGAGGATGGTTATTACACCCACCTACCTTTTTTAGTTAGTCACCAACTCAATCCAGAAATGCCGATAAACTTTCTGGAATGGAATCCGCAGATTGTTTATAGCTACATAAAAGAATATGATTTAAATTTCGACAGTGCAGTTAATAAAGCAAGAATAATGGGGTGCGACAGGAGACCAAAAAATGTAGGATATCCAGAATATTTTTGGAGAACAGAACCACTGTTGCAAGAAGAAAATAGAAAGCGAAGATTTATTACTACACCGCAAACTGAAGTAGATTATCTTGGCAGTAGAGATCGAGTAATGAACCTATTGAGAGGAATATAATGGAATCAATGGAACAGAAACCAATCACTTATGTAAGACATAACGATGAAGTTGTTGATGAGGTACATAATCTTTGGCAGACACCAGTCGTCACAGCCAGACCATTCACTGAAGAATTTATTCAACAACTGGAAGCTGATACGAAATATTTGTTGAAGCCAGGATCACCTGCTACATTTAACAAAACTAATATATGGGAACTACCAGATCTACCTGATAGTTTTAGAGAAGTAGAGAAAAAGTTTGTTGAGTTAACAGACAAATACTATCGCCCACTAACTGAGATGCCATTGCCACCATTGTTCTGCTCGAAGGGTTACTTCAGAGATATCAAACAGAACAGTGTGTATCGCATTTCACCACACAAGCATGCCCAGACTTTGGGTGTAGGTATTATCTATCTCACAGTACCTAAACGCAACGCAGGTAATTTGGTGTTACTTGATCCACGTGGTGGTGTTATGTGGCACAATCAATTTACACCATTCAAACGCATTGCTGTTGAACGTGGACTGATGGTTATTCATCCAGGTTATCTGGTTCACTTCGTTGAGCCGACTGATTATGATAACGCACGTTATGATTATAGAAACGCAGTTGTATCCAATATTCATTGGAAGCACTCAGACTTCATTAAAGAACTTGAGAAGAATGAACAACAAGTATATAAAATGGGGAGTATCGAGGTATGATGTTCTTCGAGAAGTATAAAGAATTTGTTGATGCCGATCCAAGAAAAGATCGTTCCATGGTTCAGGTTAATTATGAAACTATGACTAAACGATGTGAGGTGAGTTTACCTAAATGGTTAATCGAAGGTAAAACCATTTTAGATCTTGGTAGTTGTTATGGTGCATATGGTCAATGGGCATTAATGAATGGTGCTAAAAATTACACTGGTGTTGAATTACAAAAAGAGTTCGCACGTTCATCTAGTCAGATGTTATCGAAATATCATACAAATTTTTCTATAATTGAAAAGGATGCTTTACAATTTTTAAGAGACGCATCTTATTTGAATGACAAATACGATATAATTATAGCTGCAGGAGTGATTCATGGATTCACTGATGTAATTGAACTTATTAGACATATGAGTCTTGTAGCAAATGAATATATCATTATTGAATCTATGGAAGTAGAAGAACCAGTATACCCAAGAATTGAGTTTAAGCCATACAGAATGGTTGTTCCAAAAGAAACACCAGAAAGTAATTACAGATATTCTGAAGGATTTACTGCTATTGCTGGATTTAAAGCAGTATCATTTATCTTACATGAAAATGGATTCGTTAACGATGGTGGTAAACTTGAACCAGAAAAAATAAATTCAAGTTTAGATGCATACAATACACCGATTTATGATTATAAAACTGATAGCTCCAAAGATGCGTCCACGATTACAGTTGAGAGATACATCGGTAGATTTAAAAAACAGGAAACTAAAAAAGTTTCTTTACAATCCAATACCACATCCTCACAGTTTAAAGAACTTCCTGGAACACCCCAGTGGTCTTTTGATGATTCTGTAGCAAAACGATTCCAGCAAGAAGCAATGACCAATATACCAGATTACGAGAGAGTTCTTGGTATGTGTCTTGGAGTCGCCAACAAAAAGTTTGATAAAAACATCTCTATTATTGATGTGGGTTCTGCTCTGGGGCACACTATGGATATTTTTGTAAAAGACGGATTCAAAAATATATCTGGTGTTGATAACTCAGCAGAAATGATTACAAACAGTTTATACAAACATAAAGTAGTTATGTCAAGTAAGCTGCCAAAAGGAAATTATGATATGGTGTTGGCAAACTGGACATTACATTTTGTCGATGAGCGTAAACAATACATTCAAGATATATACGATAATATGAAACACAATGGTGTGTTTATTTTATCAGACAAGACACCGCAGGATCAAATTATTAAAGAAATGTATTATGACTTCAAACGCAACAATGGTGTGACCAACGAATACATATATGGGAAAGAAGAAAAATTAAAAGGATATATGAATTTGATGCCAGTTGAATGGTATATGCAAACTCTTAAAGATATAGGATTCAAGTCAATTCAAATAATTAATAGTAGATTTAGTTTTGTTACATTTTATTGCGAGAAATAATGGAAGATCTTTATTACTGTTTCGAAAATTATCCCACATTATCGTCAGCTTTGTTCGCAGATGCTTTAAATGCTACCTACAAAGAACATTTTCATCCACATGATTTTCGTGGAACTAAGTGTTCGTTTAACGATAGCAAGTTTATGCAAATACTCAAGCAAAACATAGGAGAAGTTACTGCTCTCTGGATTAAGAATCCACCAAACACATTCTATAATTGGCATATCGACAAAGACATTAGGAAATGCTCCATTAACTTTGTAATCAAACAAGGTGATAATGCAGTTGCATTATACAGAAAACCAATGTATGATGTTAAAGAAATCATATATTATAAGACACATACAGTTAAATACATCATCGGTAAACCTACAATTTTAAATGTTAAGAAAGAACATTGCGTAGTCAATCCATGTAATGAAGAAAGAATTATATTAAGTTTGTGTGTTAGAGAATCTTCCTACGAGGATACTTTAAGTTTTATGAAAACCCTAAACATAACTGAATACTAATATGTGGTTTGAAAATCATTTAAAAGAAGCAGCCAAATATTCCAGAACAACGACAGGATTGTTGTTCTATTTTAAACACATGTTCTGGGCATTGCACATGGCACTGGTGTTTATTATTTGGGCATTGGCAATGTTATTGCATGCATTTATACCACAGTTGTTTGGGTTTATCGTGCTGCAAAAGGTAGTTGATTTTATCAAGAGAATGAAGGAAGAACATCCAGACGATCCAATCTTGAATAAGATTAAATTCGATGAGTAGATATGATATAAGCAGAGTTGGTTTACCAATTACCAACGCAACTGTAACGCAAGAGTTTCGTGATATAGTAACCAGTCTGAAGCAGAACAAAAATTGGATCGGCATTATGGTTAGTAATGACGAAAAGAATGCACCTGCAGGATATAAGATAATACATAATATGGGTGTTGATTATACAGTTCTTAATATATGGGATTCAGATAGAGATCCTGCCAAAGCAACCATAAACTTATTGAGCCAGTTAAAGAAACTGCACTCTGAATTATTGTTTGAACGTGCAGTGTTATTTACTCCTGGCAGTCCATATTTGGATGATGCAATAAGTAAAGTGTTATTATCTGCTTATGATGATATTGAAGTTATTGACACCAAAGGTGCACCACAAATAGCAGCTGAACTTATTGGCGAGATGACTGGTTTGCAGACAGAAATTAGAAATTATTATGACGACTTCGTTCTCATGCATAACCAAAGTATAGATAGAAATAAGGTCACCATATTCTCGTGTCTACAAAATATATACAATGTAAGTTTATGTGATGTTGTGAGCCAATTAAAACCAGACAGAGTTATAGCAGTGAACGTGGGAGAAAGTATTATTGCAAAAGAATACACTTACTATGGTATTATGGAATCTTGCAATGAACTTGCAAAATCTGAAACCAGCTATACGTTTGGTTTTGTATTTGACAAATAAACGAGGTTGTAGTATAATTGTTACAGGAGATTAAAATATGAGTACATTTAAAGAGCAGTGGGAAGCAAAGAAATTGCTTAAGAAAGCCAAAAAGAAAGCACGTAATAATGCTATGAAGGAATATGGCATGAGTAAGAAAGAAGCCAGCAGTGCAGTCAAGAAAGCAGTTGGACGTATTGCTTCAAATAAACCAGTTACACGAGCAGCAGGGAGAGGTGGTTGATGAAGTTAGCCAGTTTAATTATCGGTGCGTTGTTTAGTCTGAACGTATACGCACAAGAGACAGTTAGAATTTACTCACCATACAGTCCATCGCATTCTGGAACTCCAGGAATGCTACGTATCGTGGATGAAGCCAACAAGTCACAGAACATTTACAAGTTTATCCTTGAATTCAAACCTGGAGGTAATCAGGTTATTGCACTGAAATCCATGGACGAGAACAGTCTGGCTATTATTGCACCAGCATTCGTTGAGAACGTAAACAAAGGTGCAGTAAAGGAAGAAGATTATATCCCTATCCACGCACAGGGCGATGCATGTTGGGTAGTGATTACCAATGGACCAGTCAAAGGTATCAAAGAGATGACTATTGGTGGTGTAGGTTTCGGTAATGCAGCACACCTGACTGGACTGGCAATGGGCGAGAAATATAAGTTTCCAGTTCGCTATATCGTTTTCAAGTCCAACAACGATGCATTGATTAACATGGCTGGAAATAATGGTGTGACCATGGTCGTGGATCGCTATGAAGCGTATGAGTCCATGAAGACCAAGAATCCAAAACTGGAAGCATTTGCAGCATCCTGCCCATCCAGACTGCCACAAGCACCCAAGCTGAAGACACTAGGAGAAAACGGAATTAAAGCACCATACGTATTCAATATTACTGTGGCTCACAAAGACATGAACCCTGCCAAGCGTAAAGTTATCTCAATTATTCTGAACGATGCTCAGAATAAGATTGGAGCGGATGAACTCTTTAAGTTGTCAGGTATGAAAGTCCCAACTGAATCAGCAGAAGAGTTTTACAAAGCATCTGTCAGCGTGGTACGTATACAACAAAACAGATATCGCAAAGAAATCGAGGAAGCCAGTAAATGAAACCTTTTCCAACTGACGGAATGGATCGATGCAAAGTCTGCGGACGATACTACCAGTCAGATTGCGACTGGAGACAGGGTAGATGTCCGCACCATCCACCCCATTGGTCTCGATTCTATAATTTACTACAAGCCATAAATAATTTTTTTAGGAGAAAATGAAATGTCAATCGGAAACCCAACATTCAACGAAGGCGACAAAGTCACCATCAAAGGTATCAAAGCAACAGTGAAGACACAGGTAATGGAATATCAAGGTAACGAAGCAGTCTGGGGACAAGTCTACGCCATCGATGAAAATGGTGGTTTGATTATTGCAAATCCAACTGATGTTATGACTGAGTAATGAAAACCCTACAGCAACAAGAAACCGAAGCCATCCTAGCGATGGCTCAACGCATTAAAGAGTTGGAACAATTATTGGCACAAGCCAATGAACGAGTGAGACAGCTAGAATCCAATGTCTATGGCGGATCTACTCAATAATCCACCTCCACTCTGCAAACATAAAGGATGCGATCGGTTTGCACAAGCATTTGGAGCCAAAGGTAAGACAGGTAAGCCAATCTATCTGAAAACGTGTAGGAAACATTTGAACGAAAGGATGTATTATGTGGAAAGTAAAGTACGTGCCAGACACCAATGAACGACACACTGTAGCTCTGGTTAAGTTATTCAAAGACGAAGCAACTGCAACAAAGTTCGCCAACGACCTTGGTAAACGACTAATTTCAATCACTCCATGCTGACCAATATCATTGCAGAGGTCGGTTCATTATGGTCATGGATCACTGGTGTAATCGCTGGACTGGGTGTTACAGCCACTGTTCTTATCCTTGGTTTCGTCATGGTCTATATCAAACTCAAGCGTATTCATGACAGACTACAAATGATACACAATCAATCTATATCAGAGACCAGAGATTTATCCCTGAGAATCAACAAACTGGAGCAAAAATGATCGCACTGACAGCACTTATGGTTGCACTGCTGGGTTATCAAGTATCCATGCCAGCAGTGGACAACGCAAAGTTTTCCTATACAATCCACGAGAATAAGGTTTATCGTTTCAATACACAAAATGGTAGCATGGAACGCTGTGAACTCACGGATCATCTGACCTGCACAAAGATCGAAAACAAATCCAACTAAGCGAAGCGAGGTGAATCATGGACGAAGAATCCAAAATCAAACATTCCAAGCGACTCCAACAAAAAGAAAATCATATTCGAAAAGAAACTCGAATAGCCAAACAAAACCACGTACCAGTGGACGATCCCCATAGACTTGCAAAGAAATCACCAATGAACTGTGGTAATCCAAAGTGCCACATGTGTGCCAATCCAAGAAAAACCTTTAAAGAACTCACTATTCAAGAACAGAAATTATTCCAAAATATCGATGAACAGAGAGACAGACACTCAAATGGAACACAAAGAACAGATTAATATTCTACGTAAAGAATGGTATCGCCTCAATGCATTATCAACTGAAGGAATGAGCCCACGAGATCTGGGTTTCCACGTTGGTGTAAAGTCAGGTATTATGAAGTCAATTGCACTGCTCAATCTCCATGCTGGCGCACAACAAAACACGGAAGAAACCATTCAATATTCATTATCCACTCATGAGAAGCAACAAGAGTTTGCAAAGAAACGAAACTACGACTGGGATAGCTGGAAGCCAAATGAATTATGATATACTATTCTCTAAGCGAAGCGAGGTTTGCCCATGACTGACGAAGAAGTAACCAATTATTACAATAAACTCCAAGAACACTACGGAGATAAGCTGGCTAACCCAGAGCAAGAACCAAGAAGATTCGAGTGGCAAGTAAGAATATATCGATATTACCAAGAGAGAAACAATGCAACATATAACCCTACATCATAGAGAACTGAAAGAACTACTGGAACTGGTGGAAACACTGAACCCACCCGATACTCTATTACTTGCAAGTGGTACAGTTACAATTACCATGGATAACTCAAGTGGTATCGGTTCAATACTTAAAGCAACTTTCCCTGTAAAGCAAGCAGATCGCTGGGGAGAGTGGACTACCAATATAACTGATGAAAGCCATTGGTAATGAAAGCCATTAAATCTTATCTATCCTTGCAATGGAAATGTAATCTATTCAGAGACAGCGTATCAGGTAAAATGGTATCGCTCTATGTGGATTGCTACGGAGATGAATACATGAAGGAATCTCGCTGGGGATTATTTAAGGTGAGGAGAAAATGAAAAAGAGTAAAAGTGAGGATTGTGTTCTACTACCGCAATTATTATGACTTATCGCCAAAAGACCTGCCCATACTGTTCTACTCAGCATAAAAAGCGTGGACCGTACTGCTCAAAGTCCTGCTCTAATCGTGGTCGTACTATTACCGAGACACAGAAAGCCAATATGTCTCATGCTCAAGCAAAATCACATGCCAATCGAGAGAAAACCCCTGGAGAATGGGAAGTACTTACTCGAAATCAACTGGCTGCACGTAATAAAACCCTACCCAAACACGAAGAATTACTCACTGATCCCAATGATATCTACCTTGAACCCATGAAACCTGCTCTCCCTGTGAATCAGTTCGTGGCTTCAGGCGACCTTTGGACCGAAAAAGACTGATTGCAAGACTTTTTGTGAAATAAATTTGATTTTTATTTGACTTTAGGGTAAACTTACGGTGTTAGGGTTGATAAAAAGAGTAGAAATCCTGATTTTGAGATGTTTTTAGACCAGAAAAGCGATAACCCTGTAGTCTGTAGGGTTATTTTCGAGTCTAAGTCGTTGATTTTAAACGAGTTTTTGCTGTGAAAAAAGTCCTTTACAACAATTCAGATCTGCCGTATAATAGTCTTATGATGAAATGTGAAAGGAACTCTGTGAATACTCTAAAAATCTCCATTAAGACCCTCCGTGATGGTAAATCTATCATTATGCTCGGTGATAAGAAAGTCACCACTGGCAAAACTGGTCGTGGTCTTGAGGAAGTTGTCGAGTTTCACTACAAGAAAATCACTGGTGTGAAAGCTCCTTTCAATCTTATCGTTGGTAGCACTCCTATCGAAGAGTCCAAGTCTACCAAATTTGACATCAATCAGCGTTTCTCGTTTGTTGAGAAGTTGGTCGGTATGGTTGCTGACTCTGTTCAGCCCTCTGCCATTATCACTGGCGAAGGTGGTCTCGGTAAGACCTACACTGTGACCAAGACTCTTGAAAACAAGGGTTACAAAGACATTAGCGATCTGGCTGACTTCCAAGTGGGCTCTGTGATTAACACTCGCAAGTGCTTCACCATGGTTAAGGGTTACTCGACTCCTAAAGGTCTCTACCGTACTCTGTTCGAAAACAACAAGTCCATTATCGTGTTCGATGACTGTGACTCTGTTCTGAAAGACCCAGTTGCGTTGAACCTGTTGAAATCAGCCCTTGATTCTTACGGTAAGCGTATCATCTCCTGGAATGCCGATATGAAAGACGAAGATCTGCCACGTAGCTTCAATTTCGAAGGTCGTGTAATTTTCATCTCTAACATGGACGATGGTAAGATTGACCAAGCCATTCGTAGTCGTTCCATGATGATCGATCTGTCCATGACCACTGAGCAGAAAATCGAGCGTATGGAAACGATCGCTCTGTCTGACGAGTTTCTCCCTGAGTACGACAAGCAGATCGTTCGTGATGCGTTGGGTCTGATTCGTGAAATCAGTGCCGAGTGCAAGGAAATCAGTCTCCGTACACTGATCTCGGTTTCCAAGGTTCGTGCTTCCAACACTGACTGGAAAGATCTGGCTACTTACATGTTGACTGCTTAATGGGGGTGGGGTACTCCACTATGACCCTACACTGTACAGGGTCTTTTGCGAAAGTGCTTTACAGAAAATTGCAATTGGAGTATACTCCCTCTGTAGTCGAAAGAAAGGACACAAAAATGTTGAAATTGATCGGTCTGGTTACTGTTGTTTATTTCGCTTGGTCTTGGGGTGTGATCTCTGCAGTGGCTTACGTTGCAGCGAGCATTTTGCGTGTTCTGGTTTAACGACTCCTCCATAGGGGGGTCTCCATAGAGGGGGGTCTCTATACACTACCCCTCTGTATAGAAAGGATATTATGGCTGCAGTGAAACACTTGATACATGACATACTATACATGCTACGTATGCATGCATATGACTATGATTATGTAGCATACAAATTGAACATGAGTGTTAGTGATGTACGTGCAATTGCAAAGGACTATAGAGATATACTATGATTACTATTAGTGGACTGACTAAGCGACAAGTAGAGCTATTGGACACCATGTGGGATCTAAAGGACATGGAGGACTATGAGCAGTGGAGAGATAGTCTTGATGAAGAAACTATGAATATGGTGGATACATTGGAGCAAATGGTCTTACTTGCGCAATCAGATGAAATTGCAGATTGCGATTGTGACAAAGCGTTGGCGTACTTGGATAAATTTATGCTATAGGGGGTAGGGGTAAAAATGAGTCGAAGGGATTAAAGGGACTCCTGGGTCTTTTCCCTATGCTCGGTGAAACCCCGACCCCTAATTTTAAACGAAGGGACTCCTTATGGGACTAAGAGTTAGAGTAGTGAAGAAGATTGGTGGCACTAAAATGTTATTCGGTAAGAATGGCGTCACTGGCTATAAGAGATTTGGCGATGTTGTGCTTTCTTATCATAGACCATATAAGAGTAAGGGGACTCCTGAAGAAACTTACTCTAACTATGATAGTGAGGATACGCCATGGATGACAGGGGTTTTCTGGAATATGGGGGTAATGGCTCTAGGATTCCTTGGGTTTAGTTATCTTTCGGGATCTATTCTTGCGGGACTCCTTTCCGCTTACATAGTGTATATTGGCATTCATACCTTCATTGTTGCATCTTATTGGAACGTGAATAAAGCTGATGTTATGCTGCAGTATTTTACTCCAGTATTTGGTGCATTTGTTCTTTGGTGGGCATATTTGATTTTGTTTATTGTTGCATTATTTTTAGTTTAAGGGACTCAGGCTATATTATGAAATCTATTCGTGTATTTAAAACTGTTAATTATTGGATGGACGTACCACTGGAAGACGGACAGGATCCTGAGGAAGTAGTGGGGAATCTTAGGGACTCCGACTATACATCTTGGGACTCCGAGGAGATTGACTCTGGGTATTTCGAGGAAGAGGTAGACGACGATTATTACAATGATTCAATGGATGGAGACCATGATTCTGCAATGGCTTCCGCTGGATTTGGAACTGACGAAGATTATGGTTATTACGGAGAAGACTAATGTTGGATACTAATTTGCATATTGTAATTCTATACGTTTTGGGGCTAGGATTCCTTGCGGGACTCCTTGGCTGTGCACTTAATGCTTTTGTAAAGAGTATATTTAAATGAATACCTTATTTGCGTTGATGATTGTAACAGGGGTAGGGGTATCAGAGGGTTATACTTTCGCTTCGCTTAAAGATTGTCAAGAAGCATCCAATAGAGTGCGGGACTCCTTTTGTGTTGCCAAGATTCCAGTTCGAGTGGATGTAGATATGGGTGTTGCAGGAACTATGTCTGTGGATCGTATGTTTGATCTATTGCAACACATGAAAACAAGAATGGAGAAATTGCAGTAACGATATCCTTTACTTTAATAAGGTTTTTCAGTAGAATTTCCTTACAGTCGATTTTGGCTGGGTTTTAGAAAGTATCAAAGGTGTGGATTATGGCTATGTGTGGATTTAATTTAAAGTCAGTGAATGTTAAGTTATCGATTAAACAGGAAGAGCAAGTCGTGGTCGCTTCGCTTAGGAAGCATTGTTCTAATTTAGAACGTGAGTTGCTGAATCATGCCATGGGGTATGACAGTATGACTCCTCAAGAGGTATCCGATAGCTTAGGATTTATTGAAAGTGCAACGTTGGTTATGAGACATTACGGAGATTAAGATGGGATTGATTGGACGCTGGGAACCGAAGGATATGTACCAAGAAATTTGGAAACTCTGGGACGAGGGACTCCGTCCAGTCACAATCGCTGCGCTCTTAAATATTACACTCCAGGAAGTATACGATACCCTGGACGATGGGGACTCCTACGAGGAGATGGAAGTTTATGATGAGGATTTGATGTAATGAGTTACGCACGTTGGAGTAATAGTGCTTGGTATGCGTTTTATAACGTAAATGGTAAACTGTCTTTGTGGTATGATATGGATCACACGATCGATATTGACTATGAGGATTGTAAGACCATCACTGCAGAAGAGATTCAAGCTGTCTATGGCTGTACCGAAGAAGAAGCAGCTGAAGCCATGCGATATGTGGAATATTTCATGGAAGATTATGACCCCAAGGATGGGGAGCAGTATCAAAAAGAGTTGGCAGAATTTATGGAGAAATTAAATGATAAGTGATGAAAACCTAGAGAAGTTATCCCATGAGATCGATGATATGCTTGGCGATCTTGGGATTCGTTATGAGATTAATATGCTAAGTTTGTCCAGCGTAGTTCTGGCAAGACTTGCACTGATGAATATGTTTGTTGGTAATAGAGAAGACTTCAATCGTCTGATCCATGAAGCAGTTCTCCCTGTAACTGAAAAAGAAGTTTCGGTGCACTGATTATGGTTGAGATTAAAGAGTCTTTCATTTCTGACGCTGACTGCGACTTGATTGTAGCAGAAGTCAAAGAACGTGAGAATAGTTGGAAATTCTACAAGGACATTCACGTACTTGGTAATAGTTTCTATCGTCATTTAATCTCAACGAACTTCGATCGTGACGCTGCATGGAAAAACTATTCAGAAACATTTGACACGGATAGTTTTGGGCAATCAATCTTACATACAAAACTACAGGATCTTTATGGTGTATATGCTGTTCGATACATGAAGGGTTTTAGTAGACCTGGATATCAAATCGTCACACAGGAAACTCCACGCATCTGGCACTATGATGATGAGAAGTTGCGTTACCCATATGAGCATGCGTTTCCCGATTACATGAGATTTGACTACTTTGATGAAGTGTTTACGTATACGCTAATGCTCACTGAGGGGAATTTTACCTATGAATATTATCCTCAGACATATTCCAAGTATAAAGAAGAACCTGAGTTTTATTGCAAAAAACATCATGGACTTCTTGGCGATGACTGCGACTGCGATCTCAAAGACCCAGTTACATTGTCATACAAAAAGGGCGATTTAATTATTGCAAAAGATCGTTACCTACATCGTGTAGGTGCTTCTACCTTTGCAAAAGACCAAAGAATAACTTTGCAAGGACATGGCGTGAGGAAAAATAAAGTTCTTTACATTTATTGGTAATTAAGGTATAATTATATTATGAACAAAGGTTTAACTATTCCCTTCGAAGTCGCCGATGGCATTACTCTTGCAACATTGCAAGATCAGTATGCTTATCTAAAAGAAGAACTGCGTGCTCACGTTGAGGAAGGTAAGTATCTTCATAAAGATGATGCGTATAACTCACAGTTTAAGTTGCTTCCTTCATTGGAAGTTTTAATTGAATATTTTGGTGGTAATTGTAAATGACATACAAGCCAGGAATGATGTTGAAAGCCAAGACATCAGGAATCGTTATCAAGTTAATCTCTAAAAAGAATGGTAATGGTCACTGGAACTCCATGAAAATTGGTCGTAAGAAAGCACATATGATCCACGAGGGAACTCTGGATAAATTTTATGAGGAAGTGAAATGAAAGTAGCAATCTGTAGCGATCTGCATCTTGAGTTCGGAGATATCAATCTGAAGAACGATCAGAATGCTGACGTATTAATTTTAAGTGGTGACATTTGTGTTGCCAGAGACATCGGTCGCCCAGATCCTAACAATTTTATGGAAGGTTCACGGAGCAGTCGCATCGTTGACTTCTTTAAGCGTTGCAGTTTTCAGTTTCCTCATGTGGTTTATGTAATGGGTAACCATGAGCATTATCATGGCGACGTTGCTGAGAGTGCCAACAAAATTCGCTCGATGCTGGCATCAAACATGCTAAGTAATGTCCATTTTCTTGATAAAGAAACTGTTGACATTGATGGTGTTCGTTTCATCGGTGGCACTTTGTGGACTGATATGAATAACGAAGATCCTGTAACTCTTGCACATATCCGTGGCATGATGAATGACTTCCGTATTTGTGCAAACAGTAATCGTATACTTACACGTAAAGTTCCCGTTTACAAGAAAGATGAGAATGGTAACTACGTCACTGAGAAAGTTGGAGACATCAATCGCACTGTTCAAGATGGATTCAAATTCAAAGAAGAACCTGCGACATGGTGTCCTGAAGATGCAGTTGAAGACCACAAGAAGATGATTAAGTTTGTTGAGCATGTGTATTTGGATACGCCACTATCAATGAAAATTGTTGTGGTTGGTCACCATGCTCCAAGTAAATCTTCTACCCATCCTCGTTACAAAGATGAGACACTGATGAATGGTGGATATAGCAGCAATCTAAACGAATTTATTTTGCAGCGTCCAGGAATTAAGTTGTGGACTCATGGTCATACTCATGAAGACTTTGACTACATGATTGGTTCCACTCGTGTTGTGTGCAATCCTCGTGGTTATATCAACTACGAAGATCGTGCAGATCGTTTTGAATTGAAAGTGGTTGAAGTATGAGTGATTATACACCAGACAAATGGGTAGTCGTTAAGATTACTGGCAAGGATGTTCCACCTATTCATAAAGTTTTTGCTTGTTGGTATGGTGGATATGCTGGGTCTGACTCTTGGAAACTAAACAGTGGTATTACTAGAGCTACTCTTGAGGGGAACATGTATTCCTTTGAGGGTAGTTCTGGTTCAATCTATGATTGTCATAAAGGTTGTTATGGAACGAATGCGTATGGTGGTTCTGTACTCAATGGTATGATTGATCGAGCTGAAAAGAATGGAGTCTCCATGGAGATTCTACCAGAAGAAACTAATTGGTTGGAGATACATTATGAGTAAGACACGATGGACCATAGAAGTACAGGAAGACCCTGCAACTGGCGAGCAAATTTTGGAATTCCCTGACGACCTGATGGAATCTGCAGGATGGAAAGAGGGAGATGTCCTCGAATGGATTGACAATAAAGATGGAAGTTGGACTTTGAGGAAGAAAGATGAAAACACAAAAACAGATTGAGAATCATATTGAAGATATCAATAACAAAATTTGTCCCAATGAGATCGAGGAAGCTGTAGCATATCTTTATGCTCAAGTTTTGAGACTTACAGACGAAAACCAAGAACTTAAAGATAAAATTAAATTTATGGAGCAGGACTATGCCTAAGTTTACACTAATTGCAGAACATACAGATCTTTATGGTAAGCCAGATGGCACCAAAGTAAATTATGAATTTTACGTTGATAGTCTAGACAATGTTCTAGAACATTTTGATTTGTTTATTCGTGGTTGTGGATATTATCCGCAAGGAGTTTTAGATTACATCGTAGATGAACCTTCAGACCAAGAATGGTACAATGAAGAATTCCAAACACCTACTGAAACTAAATACAACCCCGATGAAATAAACCATTCAGGATTTTATTTTGATACGGAGAGAAACAAATGAGTAAAGTATTTACCGATGTTCATGTTTTCATGCGTTCAGCTGGACAAAAAGTTGGAGAAGATAATTATGACCAAGCAGATCTTTACTCTAGTTTAATTGACGAAGAGTATCGTGAATATATTGATGCACTTCGTGCTAAAGATGACGCAGAAACAATTGATGCATGTTTTGATATGATTTGGGTTATCGTAGGCTACATGCATTCACGTGGCTGGGATTGTGAAAAAATCTGGGACGAGGGTGCAGAATCCAATCTTGCCAAAATTGATAAGGTGACTGGAAAAGTTATTCGCAGAGAAGATGGTAAGATCTTAAAACCAGAAGGATGGAAACCACCAAATTTCCACAAATTTGTAAAAGTAAAAAAATAAAAAGGTATTACCATGAGAATTAAACTTTATTTAGATATGGATGGCGTATTGTCAGATTTTAACACAGCATACCAAGAAATTGGTGGCACAATCGACAATGGAAGAAAATTTAGAAAAGCTGTAATGGAATATAAAATTTTTAGAGATTTAAATTTTATGCCAGACGCAGAACAACTGTTGACGCATGTAAAAACAATTGATGATATTGATATTGAAATTCTAACATCAGTTGGAACATTCGATCCATTTGTTGGCGATGAAGTTAAAAAGCAAAAGAAAAACTGGCTCAAAGAAAAGAACATTAATTACAAACCAAATTTTGTTCGTTCTAAGTCAGAGAAATCAAAATATGCATTACATCCATACGGAAGCATGTTCCCAAACATTTTAGTGGACGATTCAGCAGGATGTATTGACCCATTCAATAGAGCAGGTGGTCGTGGAATTTTGCACACCAGTGCAGCAGCAACAATCCCTCTGCTTGACACAACTATTACACAACTTCGTGCAATTGACGGATTAAGGCTAGGATGAATGATTTACTCACAACAACATTTAAATGGATAAAGGATGATTGGTACTCTCACCCAGTTCGTTTCATCATTGAATTACTTGCTTGGGCTATTAGTATTGGGTGCAGTATCACTATGGCTCTTACTGTTCCCACTCCGCCATTACTTATTCTTTATCCTATTTGGATTAGTGGTTGTGCTATGTATGCTTGGGCTGCTTATACTAGGAAATCATTTGGGATGCTGGCTAACTACATGCTCTTGGTGACGATTGACTTTATTGGCTTAATAAGGATGCTAACATGACATTTAGATTTTGGATTCAAGAAATGTGGATGCAACATAAAGATGAATATATGGAGTTAGGAATGGCTATCCCAGAAGCATCTGCGCAAGAATATTTTAGTAAATATAAGTATTGGTTGAAACGTGAATACAAACATCAAAAATCTTTGGAGAATTTGGGCTAAAGCGATTGGTGAGAAGAGCGGTAGAACAGACCAAGAGTCAGATCAGATTGCATACGTTCGAACTTTCATTTTAGCTGTTTACATTATTACAAACTTGTTTATTATTGCAGGTGTTGTACGACATTGGTAGCTTTACTTTAATTCAATATTGGAGTATAATTATATTATGAATATATTTTATCTACACCACGATACAAAAATTTGTGCAGAAATGCACGTTGACAAACATTGCGTAAAGATGATTCTGGAATATGCTCAACTATTATCTACTGCTCATCGTGTCCTTGATGGTCACGAGTCCATTACTACTTCGGTTTCTGGGCGTAAGAAAAAAACTTGGACTATTAGCGATCATCGCAACGATGTCCTTTACAGTGCTACCCATATTAATCATCCTTCGGCTATTTGGGTGAGACAGTCTCTTGAAAATTATCAATGGCTATACAATATGTTCCGTGATTTGATTAAGGAATATAATTATCGCTACGGTAAAGTGCATAAGTGTTCTATGTTGCTTGGTGAGTTGCAGTATCCACCCAACAATATCCCCAAAGATAAACCATTTACTGAACCGACTCCTGCCATGCCAGACCACTATAAAGTAGCAGGAGATTCTATCACATCATACAAAAATTATTATCTCGGCGATAAGACGAGAATGTTTTCTTGGAAAAATCGTCCAACTCCGTCTTGGATTTGCTAAATACAATTATGCCTACATACACTTTTATCGATACAAACACTGGCGAGAAGTTTGACAAATTTCTGAAAATTGCGGATCGTGAGCAATTTCTCAACGACAACCCTCATATTCAATCTGTTATAACTGCGCCAGCAATTACAGGCGATCACGTTTCTGTTAAAAAGGATACAGGATTCAAGGAGGTGCTGCAAAAAATTAACGAAAGAAATCCACATAACGATTTAAGTAAAACTTCCTCACAATTATAACTCAAGGATTTTTAATGGCTCGCACATCAGCTGCAAAGAAAGTAGTAGACATTCATAATGACGAGCGTGAAACAAAACCTGTTACCAGTAATCAGTTAAAATTACGTTTAGATAATTTAAAAACATTTCAGCCACTCACCGATAATCAGAAATTATTTTTTGACGCATATAAAACAGGTGATTATTTTATAGCATTACATGGAGTAGCAGGTACTGGTAAAACTTTTATTGCACTCTATAAAGCAATAGAAGAAGTTCTCGATAAATCAAACCCATTCAATAAAATCATTGTAGTTCGCTCTGCTGTTCAATCTAGAGAGATTGGTCATCTTCCTGGCGACGTTGGTGAAAAGATGGAAATCTATGAACAACCATATCGTCAGATCTGTCATCAGTTATTTGATCGTAAAGACGCATGGGATCGTTTAGAAGAACAGGGTTATGTAACCTTTATTTCAACTTCTTTTATTCGTGGTATGTCTTTCGATAATGCAATTATTATCGTTGACGAAATGCAAAACTTGACATATGAAGAGATCGATACAGTTATGACACGTGTCGGGCATATGTCTAAAATTATTTGGTGTGGCGATTATCGTCAAACCGATCTAAATAAAAGAAAGAACGATGTTACAGGTATTTTGAAATTCTTTGATATTGCTCAACACATGAAAGCGTTTACTCGCATCGAGTTTACTGTAGATGATATCGTTCGTTCATCGTTAGTTAAAGATTATATCTTGGCTAAGTTAAAGTACGAAGATTACGAGGATAACAAGAAATGATAACAGCAGAACAATTCAAACATTTATTCCCAAGAGCACAAGATCCAGCATCTTGGGCTACATCAATGAATAATGTGTTTCCAACATATGAGATTAATACACCACATCGTGTTGCAGCTTTCCTCGCACAGTGTGGTCACGAGTCTGGTGGTTGGACAGTATTTGAAGAAAACTTAAATTACTCCGCACAAGGTTTATGTAGTATTTTCAAGAAGTATTTCCCTACTCTTGAATCAGCGACACCTTATGCACGCAAACCTGAAATGATTGCTAACAAAGTTTATGCTAATCGTATGGGTAATGGTCCAGAAGAATCAGGCGATGGATGGAAATATCGTGGACGTGGTCCGATTCAATTAACTGGTAAAAACAATTACATGCAGTTTGCCAAAGATATGTTTGACGACTGGCAGAACTTATTTGATAACCCAGATTGGGTTACTGCTGATAGAGACTTCGCATTGATGTCAGCTATTTGGTTCTGGAATAAAAATGCATTAAACAGAGAAGCAGACGCAGGCGATATCAAGACAATGACACGTAAAATCAATGGTGGATACATTGGTCTTGACGATCGCATTAAACACTACAATGAGGCTATACATTTACTTACATAATGAAAAATTTTATACATCATGATTTACCCAAACTTGAACGTGACACAAAACCCGATGGTACGAGGGTATATAAAACGCCATCGGGTCGAGCCTATCCAAGCATCACCACAGTTACAGGATTGCACTCAAAAGCAGCAATCATCGCTTGGCGAAAAAAAGTCGGAGAAGCAGAAGCCAACCGAATCTCAAATCGAGCAGCAACACGTGGAACAAGAATTCACACCCTCTGCGAATCCTATTTGCGTGGAGAGTCTGCTGAACCAGATATATTCGATCAAGAAGTTTACAGGTCGTTAATTCCACATCTAGACAAGATAAATAACATACATGCGTTAGAAGATCCGCTTTATTCAGATCATCTGGAAGTTGCAGGAACAGTTGATTGTATTGCAGAGTATGATGGGAAACTTGCAGTTATTGACTTTAAAACTTCTGCAAGAGTTAAGACTCGTGATAATATTTACGGATACTTTATGCAAACATCTGCTTATGCAGTTGCTTTCGAAGAACGAACAGGAATTCCTGTTGGTAAGTTAGTTATTATTATGGGTGTTGATGACAACGAACCATTAATCTTTGAAGAGAAGAGAGATGACTGGATCGGAGAATTTAAAAAGTTGCGACAAGATTATAAACGAATAAAGAATATTTGACATTAATGAGAAAGCAGGGTATAATGGTATTAAATGCTGAGATTGCACCAAATATAATTATATTTGAACAGAAAGAACTTCCTGAAGGATGGAAAGAGGGAGATATGTTTAAAGTTGTTATTGGTGCGAACGGACAAGTTACGCTAATCAAGTCAACAAAAGATGGCGTAATGTAAGAATTGCTGTATGAAGCAATGAGAAAGGTGTTCTGGACGTGGGTTCGACTCCCACCACCTCCACCTGAACATATTCCGAACCGAGTTATCGGTAGCAAAGCGAAACGCTGAGTATGTTCAGTTGGGGGTGCCATGGTTTCGACAGGGCAATAAGTAACAGAGTGGACAGCACGACACAGAGAGTCGTAAAAAGTAAACAACGTAAACGCAAACGACGCACAGTTCGCATTAGCAGCCTAAACACTGCTTAGGGTTTCGGTAGGTTTCCTCGTAACAGAATAACCTACCACGAATTAGTGAAGTCTTTGCTCGATGTTAGCAACCGATGCCCAATTGGCTCTTGTACTAACTAAAGTGGCGACATTAATTATGCAGTGGATCATATTAACTTTTACAAGGAACTATCATGAAATCGATTATCGCATTAGTAATGTTGTCATTCGCAACTGTTTCTTTCGCAGCAGAACCTGCAAAGAAGCCAGAAGCAAAGAAAGAAGAAACAAACTGCGTAACTAAGGACAAACAAGGTAAATGTCCTCCTGCACCTAAGTCTGAGAAACCTACTCCTAAGAAAGTAGAGCCAAAAGCTGACGCAGCGAAAAAGTAATACCTAAATAATAGACAGTGGGTTGGTGGAACCCAATAAAACCACCTTTTTACACACAACACAGAAAGGTAGTAAAATATGAGTAACATGACTCCGTTCGAGATTCGCCTTGAACTATTAAAAATGGCGAAAGACATGCTTAACGATGAATATTACGGTAAGCGTGAACAAATTAGCAACGACTGGCATATGAAAGTCGAATCTGCTAAACTCAATGGTGGCACGATTCCTGATCATCCAGGTTTTCCTGCTATCCCAACAGAAACTGAAATTATTGCTAAGGCTACTGCCCTGAATGGTTTCGTTTCCAACATCCCACTAGATACAAAGACTAAGAAGTCCACCTGATAGGGATCGGAGTGTGCAGTCACATGCACACTCTTTAACTTACTAAGGAGATTTATGAATTTAATCCGAGTTACATTTATTTCGATAGCAGTAATGGTAGCACTAACAGCTGCTGCTACATTTTATAGTAAAGGATACACTATACTTAACATTAAGTATGGACAGTTAACCACTGACGCTAGACAACAAGTTGATTGTTTGGCTGAAAACATTTATTATGAAGCAGGGCATGAACCCCGAGATGGTCAAGTCGCTGTTGCTATGGTAACGATGAATAGAGTATTAGATCCAAGGTTTCCGAAAGATATTTGTAGCGTAGTTAAACAAAAAACTAAGGTAGAATCAATCGGCGACACAAGAATTGCTTGTCAATTTTCTTGGTTTTGTGAGCCAAGAAAATCTATAAATCAAGAAGTATATAACAAAAATTTAGAAGTTGCGTTATATGTTTATGCTAATTATGAGGTACTAGAAGATAATACATATGGCGCAAAATTTTATCATGCGGATTATGTACGACCAAATTGGAAGAATTTACAGAAGACTACAGTAATTGGTAGACACATTTTTTACAAGGATTAAAGGTGCAAAATATGATGCAAAAATTGAATTTACAGGTAAAAGAAGAACACTCACGTCATTCGTTCTTCTTGTTAATGGAAGAAGTTACATTAGCAACTTGTAAACAAGCAGTAGAATGGATCTTTGAAAACAATTTCCAAGAAGATCGTGCTGACTTACTTAACATGGTAATCACTTCTCCAGGCGGAGATTTAAATGCAGCATTTGCATTAGTTGATACTATGCGTGGTTCAGCCATTCCAATTAGAACAATTGGTCTTGGTCAAATCGCTTCAGCTGGTCTTATGATTTTTATTGCTGGCGAAAAGGGAAATCGTATTCTTACACCGAATACTTCTATTCTGTCACACCAGTATTCATGGGGTGCGTTCGGCAAAGAACATGAGTTGTTCGCAACAGTCAAAGAGTTTGACTTGACGACCAAACGTATGATTAGTCATTATAAAAAATGCACAGGATTATCTGAGAAGAAAATTCGTGAAGTGCTTTTACCTCCACAAGATATGTGGTTATCAGCAACCGAAGCAAAAGATTTGGGGTTATGTGATGCAGTTAAAGACATTAATTAAATACGCAAGATATTCAGGAATGTGGTTTGGTGTAGTTGTTAACCCATGTCATTGGGAACTGCGTTTTGATTTTTTACATCCAGATGATTTAAATCCTGCAATGCGTGGGATTTTTATTAGTCTCGGTCCAGTTTGGATTCGAGGTATTATAGATGATGGAACATGGTAAGGAGAACTAAAATGCCAGAATTAACTAACAACAGTAAAGATAAACTTGGGTTTATCATTGGTATAACATTAATCGTTATGACAGCATTAGTATGTTTTACGTTTTATAGTTATCATCAAACCAACGCTATTAAGTCAAATATTGAATCAGCAATCGTTAAAGGTATTGACCCAGTGGCAGTAAAATGTGCATATTCCAGTGGTGATGTTATGTGCGTAGCCTACGCAGTGGCTCATGGACAAGGAAATACCCCTACTAAAAAATAACCCTACAGATCGTAGGGTATCTAAGTCGTTGATTTTATAGGGGTTTTTTGGGGGGTTTACAATAATTCAGATCCAGTGTATAATAGTCTTATGATGATTGAAAAGGAACTGTTATGAAATATCGTGTTATTGTGAATGGCGTATCTTTTTATACTACAGGTGCTGCTATCAAACGTGGCGTTGGCGATTTTGTTGCTGTCAATACAGTTGTGCGTCAACTGTTCGAAAATATGTTTAATGCTGTTGGCATTTCTTCCAGAATGCACGTTTATGATCACAAAATGGAAAGAGTGACGTATGATGTTTCGATTAGTAAAATCGTTTAAGGATATATTATGTCAACTAACCATAGTGAAAATACAACCATTTCAGATCAAGCAGCAATAGAATTTTTGTGGAAAAAATTAAGTAAATCTAGTACTGCTGGTATCAGTCTTGAACAAGCAAAAACACTGGCGATATGGGGTGGTGTTTCTGTAAGTAATCTTCTAGAACAAGCTATTCTCGACAACAATAAAAAATTGAAAAAATCTAATAAAGATGGCGAAGATTATACAGATGGTTCTGATGCAAAATATATGACTGCTCGTGCCAGAAAACATAACAAATATAAAGATAAGCATCAGTATACAAACAACGCTGCAGTATTATCCCCAGCAGCATTAAAAAATAAACATGGTCATTTACGTATATTCATAACACACTTAGACGACCGACGTAATAAAACAAATTATAGAATGTTTCTTATTCCACTTCATGATTGGAAAACCAGAATGATGAAAGGTGGAGTTGACTTTGCATTCTCATCTAAGACTGGAGATTTGGCACCCAGATCCTATAAAAGATGGGGTGAATTCGAGGTCAAAACCTTTAAAGAACTTTGCAAATAACTGCTTTACTTTAATTCAATATTGAGGTATAATTATATTATGATTCTTATTCACACCAGTCTTGGTCGATCCAAGAAACGTAAACAAAATGCAAAGCAACGTGAGTTGCAAGCATCATGGGAAGCCATGTTGAAGAAGTATGCCACAAAGAAGGTTGCTCCTAGGAAAGAACAATCACTCAGTGATGTATACTCACTCGGTACACCTGCTTGTCGTGAGACACCTAAGATTCCGAGTCTCCCCTTTACTGGTGGTCCATGTACTAAAGCACCTGATAAAGTGTATACTGGTACTGCGATCAAAGGTATTGGCACCATGCATAAGTCGAATGCTGTTCCTATTTTTTCTGATGAACAAGCAGTTGACATTGCTAGAATGAGGAGAGGTTGATGGAAAAGAAAATCCTGATGAAGATTCGCTTGAAGCAAGATGGCACTTGGGAACATGTTTATAACGATGGTTCTACGGATCAAGAGTTTTATGAACTGAACATTGTTGAACTTGCTAAAATGCAACGTGCCAAATACATTGAGCAGTCCCAAGATTATCTGGAACAAGCAGTAGAGTTGTCTGGATATAAAGACGCAATAGAAGTTATTGATTATATACAACGAAAGACTAAATAATGAACGCTAAATTGAATAAAATTGTATCTGCAAGTCATATGGGCGACGTAAAGGAAGTGCAAGATCTTTACATTAGCCTATTGAATGACAAGATGAAACTTGACAAATTTTTCAGTTTGTATCTTGATAAATTCGGTAACAAAATGGATCCCGAAAAAACAGATACTAACATCTGGAAACTTTATAATATTAAATCGAAAGAATATTCTGAACTTAATCATGCTATTAGAACAGCCAATTACTACCTCAATAAACACACTACGAATGTTTAAAACATCAAACGAATTTTCTCTTTACATTGAACAGGTTGTCAATGAAAAGCGTATCACTCATATGGACGCTATTCTTGAATACTGTAAAGAAAACTATCTTGAACCACAAGACATTGCTAAGTTAGTCAACAAGTCTTTGAAGGAAAAGGTAGCACTCAATATGCAAGAACTTAATTATCTCCCTAAGAAAGCACAACTGGATGTCTAATGGACGGATTCAAAGCGTATAAGTATTACATAGCTGTCAGACTCCATTTCACTAAAGACAATTTCGATGTATTTAAAAATCGTGGTAACCTAAAGGGAACACGTGATGCATTTAATGCTAGGAATGATCGTCTTATGTTTGAGAAACTTGCAAGAAAATATCCAGTAGACAAAGAACTAATACAATACTATGTTGCAAACTTTGCTTACGGTAGCGATACTGCGGTTTATTCAATGGAAGAAGCAGATAGTAATTTAATTGAGTGGAATCGAAGAAAGCAGAGTATTACTAAAATCTTTTCTGATGATTGCAATAGAATTTTATTGGATGCTTGCAAGAACAAATTTAAAGAAGATTCTATTTTTAACTTGACAAATAAAGGTTATTGTAGTATACTTAAATTATTCCTTGGTAATCAGATAACACTTGAAACTGTCAGAATTATTGACGACTTTCATCCTATGATTGATTCTTGGAAAACTAACTCATCAATGATATTACTTTGGGAAAATGAAATACGTAGAATAGAAAAATCTAAAGGTTTCGTGAAATACGAAAATGTTAAAATTAAAAAGGTTTTTGATAATTTCTTGGAAGAAGTAAAAGAGTTATAAAATGGGTAAGACTTGGAATAATCATTCGAAGAAATTCGATGATGAGCAAACCAGTAAGCGATCTGGTAAACATGCCAAACATTCTAACAACAAAAAGAGTGGAGGTATGAAAACGCTAAATAGTTATGTTGAAGAAGATTATGATGATCCTTTCGAGGATGAACTTGAAATTCATGATGAGATTTTTATACAACATAATACTAATACAAACGACGATACTCCGTAAATACGAAAGGTAATAAAATGGACATTCAAACACTTCGCAAGATGCGCAATTCTGACTTCGGCAAAATCGCTGGAGAGTTCGAGAAAATCGCAAATCCCCAAACCCAAACTAAGTCATACGCTGACGATCGCTTCTGGAAACTAGAAGGTGATAAAGCAGGTAATGGCACAGCCACACTTCGCTTCCTACCACGTGTAGAAGGTGATGAGCTACCTTGGGTACGTATCTTTTCTCATGGATTCCAAGGTCCAACTGGGAAATGGTATATCGAAAATTCCCTCACTACTCTTGGTGAGAACGACCCTGTTGGTGAATTGAACACTCAACTGTGGAACTCTGGTTCTGATGCGAACAAGAAAATTGCTCAAGCACAAAAGCGTAAACTAAGTTTTATCGCTAACGTGTTGGTTGTTTCTGATCCTAAGCATCCAGAGAACGAAGGTAAAGTATTCCTATTTAAATTTGGTAAGAAAATCTTTGATAAGATTATGGACAAAGCACGTCCAACCTTTGAAGATGAGAAGCCAGTAAACGTGTTTGACTTCTGGGAAGGTGCCAACTTCAAACTGCGTATGCGTAAGAAAGATGGTTACACTAACTATGACGAATCTGCGTTTGCTGATCCTACCGCAATTTCAAATGATGATGAAGCTATCCTCAAGATTGCAAACCAGCAACACAAATTGGCAGAGTTCCTCGATCGTAAGAACTTCAAGTCTTATGATGAGTTGAAGAAGAAACTTGAGGAAGTTCTTTCTGGTGATTCTTTTGCTAGCAAATCTGCTGCAGAACTTTCTGAAGAAGAACGTCCAGTTGCTGCTGCACCAAAGATCGCAAGTAAACCTGCACCATCTATTGCGTCAGCAAGTGACGATGATGAAGATGTAATGTCTTATTTTGAGAAGATTGCTAAAGAAGATTAATCTTTAGAGTAGAAAAGAAAAGGGAGCTTCGGCTCCCTTTTTTGTTATGCAAATCGTGTTCTTATATAACGATTCATTGTCTGTTCTTGATTACGAACAGGTAATTGAACTATTGAATTTTGAGTGGTTTGATTATTTGTAACTGGTGCTACAACTGTATTTCCACCACCACTTGCGCTGGCACCCATCGCTGCAGTTCTAGCTCCGTCATTGGCAGCTGATTGATTAGAAACAAAGTTCGCTTGTCCCATCGCTGCACCCATAGCAGCAATTTTTTCAACAGGTAAAGCAGCAATTGCTTTAATGTTTTCTGGTTTAATGTCAGAGAATACTCTTAGACCAGCACCGAGTTTCTCAACACCAATACCTGCTTTCTCAATATTTTGTCCTTGTTCACCAAGAGCAATAATTTGATCGACAGGAGTTTTTTGCCCACCTGCCCATGATAGGAAACCAGTAACCAAGTTACTTAAACCACTAGCAACGTTGGCTGCAGCAAAAGCAGCCATACCAAACGATACTGATAGAAGACCAGCACCGACCTGCATAAGATTCATACCATCAATAGCAGCTAGTCTTTCGATTGAACTTGTGATCGCATCAATAGTTCCAATGATTGCTTCAGAAATCGTACCAATAACACCCATAACTACATCACCGACTGCTGTAATTACACTTGGAATTTGTTGAATAGCAGCTACGAATACGTTTTGAACTACATCTGCTACCTTGATTAGAACTGGTGCGAATGCTTCCATAAATGGTGCAGCATACTCAAGTGCTTTACCAATACCCATAAACGCTAAAACTGCAGCAGCAAGACCTAACATTACCTTTGGATTCGCCAAAGCAGAAACACCTTGTGCAATACCAATTAGTATCCCCTTGATTGCGCCACCAATACCTTTACCTAATGAAGAAAGACCTGCACCTAATGCTTTAAATCCTGCTCCAAGACCACCTAACAAACCAGCACCCATTCCTCCACCATCACTAGGAGCAGCTGCTTTTGATTTATCTCCGCCAAGAGCAGATGTGTTCTTTGATATTTCTTGCAGTAGTTTAGTTTGGGCTTCTTCTCTGCGAGAAGATTCCATTTCTTCTTCAGAAACATTTACCGCATCATTCTGTTCTTTATTGCTCTTCTCAGTTCCAGCTGGTTGTGGTTTTGCTATAAGATTAGCACGTAAATCTGTTTTAGCAAATGCATCAGATAAGGATTCACGTTTAGACAATAAACGCTGTCCTTCTTTAGTACCAGCTATCTGTTTATCATTTAATCCAGTATCTTTTTTAAACTTCTCCAACTCAGCTTCATTGGACTTAATACTCTTTGCTGTTTTGTTTCGTTCTTCGAAATCTTGTCCAAGTTCTTTATAAGACTTTTCACTTCCAAGTTTCTTTTGTTGATCAGCGAATTCTCTTGAAGCAATTTTCTTATCGAAGATACCACCAACATTAATTGCTTTAAGTGCGGTTGTTCCTGTTGCTCTAACTGATCCGAATTTATCAGCTAATCCCTTTCCGAAGTTCGCAAATTTATCTTTAATTGAGTCGAATGTTTTAACAGTCTGTGCAATATTTGCAATCGCTTCTGACTCTTCGCCTTTGATGCGTTTCAATTCTTCTGCAGAAACTTTACTTACTTCAACAAGTTCTTGTTGTTGTTCAAGTTGTTTCTTTTGAACTTTAAGCATGTCTTCTTCACGTTTAGCTGGAGACCCAGTTTCAACGAGTGTTCTAATTGTTTGAACGTGCTCCAGCGATAACTGTTGAACTTCCAACAGTTTCTTAAAGTCGCTCGATTGAACGTGGACCATCATCGGTGGTTTAGCCATACTTTACCTTTTTTTCTGTGCTTCTAATCTTTGTTTTTCTTCTTCCAAATGCTTAATTAACATGGCAACATACACTTCTCTTTCAAACGGAATCATATTCTCAAGTTCCGTTAGCGAGTATTTGTGGTACTGCATCAAAGCGAAATTCATTTTATAATAATTGAACAAACTATCATGACAAAGGTTTATTAAAAAAAACTTTGGAGTCCCTCCAAAACTTTATGATGCGCACGATTACAAACAGGACAATTATAATTAACTTCTTGTTTTAATCTCGGCATAGTCTCAAAGAATTTTTGAACTTTAGCAAACTGCTCAGACGTTAAATTATTAATAAAGTCTAATAGTTCTTCTTGACTTTGTTCTTTTCCATAAAATAGTTCGTTACCTTGATAAATGTAATCAATACACTCAGCAACAATTTTAAATAAATCATCAAGGTTGTTTACATCAAGATTCTGTAATTTCTTTAGCACTTGCATCGTAGGGTATTTCATCACAACACCAACATCGCCAAATAAGTGAATTTTATTGTTATGTTCTGGCGATTTCTCTACCTGCAGCTTTGTAATATCAAAAGAGATTTGAACTCTGGCTTTCTCATCCTCACATACATCGCATGGGAAAATTAAATCTACAGTTTCACCAACAGACTTTGCACGTAATTGAGTGAAAATATATTCCATATCAAATGTTGCAATGTCATCGACATTAAAATCTCCAACGACACAAGTTTTAATAACATCTTTAAGCGTATTGACCATAACCAGTGGGTCTTCGCTTTGTTGTGCCATCATTAATGCTTTTTCTTCACGAACCAGAAATGGTCTATATTTTACTTCTTTCCCAGTAGATGGGATCGACAACGTATACGTTGGCGTACTACTCATCGGCAATGCCATGGTCACTCTCCTTTAGTCATATTCTTAATAAGTTTATTCAACTCAGCGGTGCTACCAACAAAGATAGCGTTATTATTAGTCACCTGTTTAGCTGCTTCAGCTTTACTAGGTGCATCAAGTTTTTGTTTCTGTTGATGTAAATCCATTAATTGTTGATTTACGTCAGCTAATTGTTTCATTAAATTACCCACAACTTCAAACGCACGTGGATGTTCAGATTGTTTAGCAACTTCCAGAGCATCTGTTAAAGCTACCTGTCCTTGCTGCAATAACACACGAAGATTGTTTCTGGCAACTGTATAGTCATCCTCAATCTTTTCGTTTACTGGAGTTATAGTATTACCAGATGAATCTAATACTTCAACTTCAGTTTTCTTTTCAATCTTAACTGTGTCAAAAACTTCTGACAACTTATCATCAATTTTCATAATAATCCTTTATTTATGATCTACCATCAAAAGTCATAGTGTTATAATCTTGCTGAAATCCGCTAAAATTAGAACTGTACTGTTCTGGAACACTTGGTAGGCTAGTTAATTCTCTGTTATTAATTGTTGGCATCTTTAAGAAACGATCCCAAGGAGATTCTTTAGTTTCTTTTGGAGCTGAGAATGATCTAGAATTCCAATATTTGTAATTCATACTAACTTGCAATTTCATAACTTCTTTCTGATCGTATCCAACTTGGATCTGCCCAACATTTTTCGGATAACACTCTTCCATAGTTATTTCATAGCGTTTTCTATCTTTAGTATCTTCTACTTCAATTTTAATTTCGCTAATATAATCATCATAATAATTAAAATTTCTTGTGAATGGGTTTTGAATTGACTCTATCCATTGATCGAAGAACTTTTTAACTTCCATGTTATTGTCTACATAGAATGACATACTCGCATTGTCAAACATCTTTTCATTTGGTGCTTCACGAACTTCACCATGTATTCTAATCTGGTTGGTTGCAATAGTTACTCCAGGAATGGTTATATCTGAACAAAACAAAAGAATTTTTCTCATGTTTGGAGAATATGACATACTCTTTGGAATTCTTAAAGATACATTATATCTCGAAGTCCTCATCAACCCTTCGGTTTTAACTAATGCGACGAAATTCTTTAAGTTACCGTTCTTTGGTTCAGCCATGTTTAGCCCATTTTTCTAAGTGAATCTGCCCAGACTGCATCTTTAGACGATCCCATAAATCTCTCAACTGGGAGCAACATTGCAGTAGCCCAATCATTTGCAGGAATTTCTCTAAATGGAGATCTTACATGATTTAGCAGATAATGTTTAACGCAAGGAATCGCTCCATTATAACGAGAGACTCCATCTATAAGTGCCCAAGAATATTTGATTCTTGTAGTTTCGTTCATTTTATCGTTACTCTTAAAAATCATTAAACGATCCAACAAACGAACACGAAGCTGATATGGTAAATAATGCATATTTAAACCTAAGAACCCACCTTCTACCTTTCTGAAGGGAAATACCAAAGGAAATCTGTCATAGTATGGTAGGGTGTCTTTTAGTTTTGGGTCATAAAAATACATGTAAAGTTTACCTGGAGTGATACTCGTTTTTAATTGCGATGTATCACCCTGTAACACTTTAGGTGGTGTTATTCTCTGTTTATTTAACAGTAAAACCTGTTGTTCAAACCAACCACGAGACTTTTTAGCTGCAGTCTTTAGATCGTATTGGTTTTTCTCAAACACGTCTAGTAATGTTGATGGATTTTTGGCCATATTATTATTTAGGCATTATAAGCCAAGTTCGTTTTCTGTAATGATTTTAAATTCCCATCCACGATCTTTGGCGTATTCAGTAGCTGCTTTCCATTTAGCCTGATTTTTGATAAACGTCATAGATTCAGTTAAATACCTTTGAGTCTGGCGTCCTGGGTACTCGGGTGGTTGGGTTTGCTTAAATGGCTTAACTTCAATAAGATACGTTTTTAATATACCATCTTTTTGTTTAACCTGTATCTGAAAATCAACGAAATACCGATGTATTTTGTTATCTGTGGGACATCTATAGGGAACTATAGTTTCCTCTGATCTCCATTTAATAACTGAGGGATTTTTATCGCACCAAGACGCAAATCTGGTCTCCCATGAACTTCTCATAATTATGTTTGTTGGATCCCCAGCATATTTTTCTGGAAATACTGGTTTGAATAATCTTTTGTGAAACATGCCTAAATAATATGATAATCGATCAACTATTTAGCTCCAGGATACAAATATGTCATACACAGACGAGATGGGTGTTAACTATGGCGAAGTTGCCACGGAAATGAATGGCACAGCTCCATCTAAAGAAACGTCAAAAACGTCAAAATCACAACCAGCTGTTCCACCAAAAAAATTATCTGGTCCTCTATATACTTCCAGAGAAAGAACTACGTTCAGTGACAAAACATATAATATAGAACAACATTCATATCCTGAAGATATTATGAGTTTCCAATATGGCGGAAATTATGTAATTTTTTATATTAACGTAGCTGAAGATTCTAAATTGTTTAATGATAAAACTGTTCAAACTGTAGCTGATGTACCAGCCAGAGATAGAGGTCCTACTATCGCGATGAACGAAAAATTATATGATGATCCTAGAAGTGGAAAAGCAAAAATGGCTTTCACTGGGATAAATGCTGCTGGTCAGGCTATTGAAGGTGCTATGGCTGGTGGGCTACTTGCTGGAAAGGGTGGTGCATTAGTTGGTTCTGCACTAAATGCTGCGCCAGCTGCGATTGGAATTGGTGCTGCAGCAACTCAAGCAGCATCTGTAACTCGTGCACAGAAAAGATTAAAAACAGCAATCGCTTTACATATTCCAAATCAATTAAATATTCGTTATGGCGTTTCTTGGGGTGAAGAAGATACATTTTCTTATGCAGCTGCAGCTGCTGGAGCAGAAGCAATTCTTAAAGCACTAGAAGGTGGTGGAGCCAAAAACCTTGGTAATGATGCTGCAGCAATTGTTGGAGCCATGGGTTTAAAGAGTGATAAACAAGGTGCAGCTGCCAGCGCAGCTTTTGGTCTTGCAGCAAACCCAAAGAAAGAACAAGTATTTAAGAATGTTGATTTTAGAACATTCCAGTTTGACTATCAATTCTTTCCTAGAAATAGTGATGAAGCCAAAAATGTAATGAATATTATCTATGAATTTAAGTATCATATGCACCCAGAGTTTAAAGATGATAATGAATTTTTGTATGTTTATCCATCTGAATTTGATATAGCATATTATCAAAATGGACAAGAAAATCCAAATTTACATCGTCACACTTCTTGCGTACTAACAGAAATGAACGTAAACTATACACCGAATGGACAGTTTAATAGTTTTGATGATGGTATGCCGACACAAATTAATATAACATTAAGTTTCCGTGAACTTTCACTTCTTACTAAAGATAAGATTAAGGATGGACTATAATGTACTTCGAAGATTTTCCAAAATTTTTATACGACTTCGAAATAAAAGGTAAACGCAGAGCATTTGTTGTTACTGATATAACAAGAAATATTCGTTTCCGTAGAGATGTTCTAGCAAACATAACTGTATATGATGAATATGATGTTATAGATGGTGAAACTCCAGAAATCGTAGCAGAGAAAATTTACGGCGATGCTCAATATCATTGGGTAGTTATGCTGGCCAACGAAAGATTTGATTATAGATCTGATTGGGTAATGGATTATCCAAGATTGTCATCTTACATCGAGGACAAATATGGCAGTGAAGCAGATGAACCGCATCACTATGAAGATGATAAAGGTAACATTGTTCATTCTTCATATCCAGGTGCTGCTTCTGTTTCTAATCGTCAATACGAAGAAGATGTAAATGAGAAAAAGAGAAGAATTAAAATAGTTTCTCCTCAAATATTAAATACAATATTACTTAATTACGATGAATTATTATAATGCAAGCGAAACAAACATTAAAATTTGCTGGTGATGTATCAGTAGGTAGAATCAGGGTAATATCTCAAAGCGGATTTTATCAGGATATCGCCAATCAAGTTGCAGGTATTCAAATTTTTGAAGATCTGTTATCTCCGTTTATTACGGGTACATTAATCGTCAAAGATTCTCTAGATCTAATCAACCTATTTCCGTTTGTTGGTGAAGAATATGTTGAACTTGATATTAAAACACCAACATTAAAAACAGGAAATATCTCTGGAAAGTTTTACATCTATAAGATGACAGACCGAGAGATGCTTAAAGATAAACAGATGGTTTATCAGTTGCATTTCACCTCCCAAGATGCATTAATTGATTTGAATAAAAGTATTAGTAAAACTTTTACTGGAAAAATATCAGATATTGCAAACACACTATTAACAGATAAAATTAATGGTATACAATCAAAAAGAAAAAATGTTGTTGAAGAAACTTCTAATGAAACAAAGTATACTTCAAATTTTTGGTCGCCTATTAAAAACTTAATATATTTGACGGAGCACGCAAGCAATAAAAACTATTCTCCAAGTTATGTGTTTTTTGAAAATAGAGACGGATATAATTTCGTATCTTTAGAATTTCTTTATAAACAACCTATTATTGCAGAATTTAAATTTGATAATTACGTTCGTGACGATCGTGCACTTAGTGGTAGCGTTAAAAATTTAGAAGAAGATTATAAAAGAATTATAGGTATTAAAATTCCTACAGGAATAGATTATATTGATAGGATTACTTCTGGTGTCTATGGTTCTAGGATGTATACACATGATATCGCATCTAAGAAAATATCAAGTAATAACTTCGATATGTTAAAGAACGCTAAAAAGCAGAATCGTTTAAATCCATTTCCTCCTGCTTCTAAGAAAGTGATCTATCGTTATAGTTCGACTGTTATGTTCAAACCCAAATATTACAACAACTTTTCAAACTTTGGCGATGTCACAAATACAAAAATTGTTCAAGAAAGAATATCTCTACTAAAACAAGCAGAGTCTACTAAAATACAAATCGTAGTTCCAGGTCGTTGTGATTATACAGTTGGTAAAAAAGTTTATGTTAAACTTAATAAAGTAGAACCTCTTAATAAGAATGATAAAAACACAACTGATAATATGTTTTCTGGAAATTATATTATATCAGCAATAAATCATTTTATTACAAAAGAAAAACATGAAAGCACTTTAGAGTTGATAAAAGACTCTTTATTAATTAATCTTGATGGGGCGAAATAATGCAGTTATATACTGGTGTAGTTGAGAACAGATTAGATCCACTAAAACTTGGTCGTTGTCAAGTTCGTGTAGTAGGTATTCATACAGACGATAAAACTTTATTACCAACTGAAGATTTGCCATGGGCATATCCAATGCAACCAGTCACTTCTGCTGCGATTAGTGGTTTGGGATACTCGCCAACTGGTCCAGTTCCTGGAACTTGGGTTGTTATTTTGTTCCGTGATGAGGATCAGCAACAACCGATTATGCTGGGTACTGTTGGTGGAATACCACAAACTAAATCTGGCTCACGAGCAGCTGACGATTCTAACGATTCTATTCTGCCAACAGAGGGTGGTGGATTGGTTGATGGTTCAGGTAATCCAGTAGTAGATGGTTCAGGTAATCAAATTAAAACAGGAACTCCCGCAGCAAATAATTCTGCTCCAGTTCCTGCACCTGCGCCAGCACCCAAACCAGCTGCAGCTCCAGCATCAACTGATGTTAATTCGAGTATTCCTACAACACCACCACCAAAATCTGGAGCAGGTAATAAAGCAACTGATGGTATCAAAGCACTTATTGCAGCTTGTGATAAAGTTGGGTTAACTACAAAATACGCAAAGGCTGCTTTACTTGGTATTTGTGGTGGTGAGTCGAAGTGGGTTCCACAAAGAGAAGATTATAATTATAACCCAACAAGACTTAAACAAATATTCTCTGGCGCAACACCAGAAATTGTTGAACAATATTCTTATGCAGTTAAGAAGGGAATGCGACGTGAAGAATTTTTCTCATTCTTCTATGGTCCAACCTTCCGTGGTAAAAATTTCTTAGGAAATAAAACTGCCGATGATGCAGGAAAATATTATGGTCGTGGTCTAATCCAATTAACTGGTCGAGAGAACTACGAGCGTTTTCAGAAATTAGCATTAAAAGAAGGGTTAAATGTTGATATCGTCAATAATCCAGATTCTCTGAATGATGACTTAGAAGTTTCTGCTTTAGTTGCAGCTTTATATTTAAAAGTTAAAGTTAAAGATTCATTAAAACTTCAATATCAAGAAGGTTTCTTTGAAGCAGCGAAAACTTCTGTGGGTAGAAATAGCCCAGACATCGCTTTAGTTAAAAAACAATTTTATGAATACTTTTTAGGTGGAACAACTAGCATTGAACCAACCAATAAAGATGCAACTGCAATTGAACCAAACGTAGATCAGAAAACTATTGACGCAGCTCCGCCAGAGAAGAAAGAAGCGTATAAAGAAGATCGATCTGGTAATGCTACACAATATGGATTCACAGATCCATCTGGTAAATATCCATTGCGTGACCATATGAATGAGTCTGATACAAACAGACTTGCTCGTGGTATTATCCAAGGAACGTGTTTTCAATTTAAAGATTTGATGCGTGAGAAATCTGTTCCAACTGCAAATGGATTTAAATGGTCACAACCTGTTTCTGCATACAACACTGTTTATCCATTCAATAAGGTATTTGAATCTGAATCTGGGCATTTAATGGAGTTTGACGATTCTCCTGCTGGAGAACGTATTCATTTATATCATCGAAAGGGAACTTATCTTGAGATGGATCCTAATGGTTCACAACTAAACTTCGTTGTTGGTGATAACTATCAAATTATATTACGCAACAATAATCTTTACATTAAAGGTTCTGGTAACGTAACTGTTGCTGGAAATATGCGTGTTTTAGTTCAAGGTAATGCTAATATTGAAGTAGAAGGTAGAAGTAATATTATGTTAAAGGGCGACGCTGAAGTTGGCGTAGCTGGCGATTTAGATATGACTGTTGGAAAAGACTTCAACTTAAAAGTTGAGGGAGATTATAATGTCATGGCAACTAACATTACAAATTATGCACAAGAAAAGCATCAGACATATGCATCTTCCAATGTTGAGGTTAAATCTGATATGGCAATTCATAATCTCGCTCAAGAAGTTTATATCACTTCTACTGATGAAATGAACATCAAAGCTGGCGGAACATTACACGCTGATTATTCTGAGGGTCAGTTCGGTAATGGTGCAGCATCAGCAGAAGTTGACGAAGTTGATGCAATAGAATTAACAGCACCAGAACTACTCAACTCAACAGTTTCTGAGTTTGAGAATTTATCACCACCAGAAAGATCTTTTGATGATATAGCTAAGTTTGAAACACCAGACGAATGGGAAACTCCAGCTGGTGCTCAAGAAAAAGAAAAAGTATACAACACACCCGAGTTTAAAGAACCAGAAAACATTAAAATACCTGAGGCTCAAGAAGTGCCACCTACAATTACTCCATCGCCAGCACCTGCCAAGAAACCTGTTGATACTGCACCGATTTACAACACGACGCAGTATGGTGCTTCGTTCAAGTTGTCAAAACATTTTACTATCGCTCAACTGGTTCAATCTGATGTTGAAATACGAGATGTTGCTATTGGCGGTAAGGTGTTAACCAAACAAGACATTGTTGCAAACCTAGCAGCACTTGCAACGAATATTTGTGAACCACTATATGAGTTGCTTGGACCAACTAGCGGAAAATTTGCTCCACAATCTCCGAAGGGTGCTTGGTGCATTAACTCTGGTCTAAGAAATGGAGCTGGAAGATCGCAACATGAACGTGGTCAAGCTATTGACATTAGATATAACCCCAAAAGAGACTTTAAAGCCATGTGGGACTTCTCACTTCAGTTAGAAAAACTGTTACCATATGACCAATTAATTCTTGAATATAGAAGACCTGGATCTAAACATAATCAAGGTACTGGTTGGATGAATTGGATTCATATATCTTATGATTCTGCAGCATCAAGAAGACAAGCGTTTACAATGATTGATGATGTTTCTGTAAATGCGCAAGGACAAGTGCAAGCTGGAAGTCGAGGATTATTCTTGTTTGGAACAGCATAATGTGGGAACCTGTTAATACTTTATTGGGCACTTATGCCGAGATGGCTTCGTTTAGCCACACAATAGAATATTATACAGAGGAAGAGGGAGATCCAACTGCAACACCTCCAACTTCTGGTGGTAGGACTTATTACTCAGTGAGAATTATTCCACAAGAAACTAATCCAAGTAGTGTTATTGTTTCTGGAGCAACTTTGTCTGGTTTTTATAGAGGTATATTTAATGATGGTTTGACGACTCGAGACAGTAAAGGAAATATAACAACAATTACAACATTAGGTTCAAATGCAAGTGTTTGGGATGCAGTTAATCGATCCAATGTTCACGAAGTTATAGGATTTGATCCAGATATGACTCGTAGTAGAACTTTTAGTTATTTGGCTCAAGCGTATAATCCACTGATGCCAAATACAGTAATTGCTAGCCAAACATATACTGTTCTTTGTCAGGATAGGAACTGGACTCCAGGTATGTTGGCTTTAAAGGAATTGGTGTCATATGCCAGCAGTAACTAGACTTGACGATAAAACTACAGGGCATGGGTGTTTTCCTCCAACTGTTATGATAACCACACCAGTGGCGAAAACTTATTTTAACGGAAAATTTGCTGGTGTTGTTAGTGCGAATTGTAAATGGGCAGCTCATACATGTGGTAATCAGACTCACAATTCAGATCAAAGATACCCAACTTCTGGAGCCAACAAAACATATATTGAAGGGTATAAAGCAGCAAGAGTCTCTGACCCAATAGCTTGTGGTGATACAATTGGTCAAGGATCTTCAAATTCTTTCATAGAATAGGACTAAATAATTAGATGGCACGCAATACAAGAAACTTTTCGGATTTAGACTTAAATTTCACTGCTCATCCAGTGACGAAAGACATCGTTCTTAGATACGATGAAAATGCGGTAAAAACCAGTCTAAAAAACCTAATTTTAACATCAAACTTCGAAAGACCTTTTCATAGCGAAATAGGTTCTCCAATCAAGCGTTTGTTGTTCGAGCCAGCCACACCAATGTTGGCTGTTGTTATGAAACGTGCAATCGTAGATACTGTAAATAACTTTGAACCTCGTGTTGAGTTATTAAACGTGGACGTTAATGTAGCGATAGATAGCAATGCTATCAGAGTTACCATAGAATTTAAAATAAGAAATACAGAAAGACCTTTAAGTTTAGATCTTGTATTAGAGAGAACCCGATAATGGCAAATAAAAAGATAAACGTAACAGATTTGGATTTTGATGCAATTAAGCTAAATCTAAAGAACTTCCTAAAAGGACAGCAACAATTCCAAGACTATGATTTTGAAGGTGCTGGTCTTTCTATTCTTTTAGACGTTTTGGCATATAATACTCATTATAATGCACTGTATAACAACTTGACTATTAACGAAATGTTTTTAGATTCAGCCAGTAAAAGAAATAGTGTTGTTTCTTTGGCGAAGATGTTAGGATATGTTCCTCGTTCTTGCACATGTTCTACTGCTACTGTTCGTTTAACAGTTGATAGTGGAATTACTGGTCCAAGTTCTTTAACTCTCCCTGCATATAGCACATTTGTAACTACTGTTGACGGTATTCAATATTCGTTTTATAATACGGCATCTTATACAATTACTGGTTCAGGAACATCATATACTTTCGATAATATTAAAATTGTTGAAGGAACCCCACTAACTTTTAGATGGGAATATTCTGAAGGAAGTAAGTATACTATTCCAAATGCAAATATTGATATATCAACACTAAAGGTAAAAGTTCAAGAATCAGCGAATTCTGATTTATATGAAGCATTTACAAACGCATCAACTATAACTACAGCCGACGCAACTAGTAGAGTATATTTTATAAAAGAAGTTGATGATGGTTTGTATGAATTATATTTCGGCGATGGTGTTATTGGTAGAGAGTTATCTCCTGGTAATATTATCCACGTTGAATATATGGCATCATCATTGGACGCACCGAATGGCGCACGATTATTTCAATATACTGGCCAAACCCTAATTAGTAATGCTTCTAATTTAGTTACATGTTTAGCACCAGCTTCTGGCGGATCAGTCGCAGAAGATATTGAAAGAATTCGTTTTAATGCACCAAGAACATATGCAGCGCAAAATCGTTGCGTAACACCAGATGACTATAAAGCATTAATTTATTCAGCATTCCCAACAGCGAAAGCAGTTTCTGTTTGGGGTGGTGAAGATAACAACCCACCTGTTTATGGTAAAATTTTCGTTTGTGTTAAACCAATTGATTCTTCTAAACTAACGCAACTGCAGAAGTCAGAACTCGTTAATACAATTTTACAAAGTAAAAACGTAGTTTCTGTTATTCCTGAAGTTGTTGATCCAGAATATTTGAATATTTCTCTCAATGTTAGTGTTAACTATAACCCAAGAGAAACAACAAGAACTGGTCCAGAAATTGAAACGATTGTAACAAATACTATTTTTGATTATGATGATAATGAATTGCAAACTTTTGATGGCGTGTTCCGTTTCTCCAAATTGTCTGCTGCCATCGATGCTTCAGAAAAATCTATTAGCAACAATACTATGACTGTATTGTTAAGAAGAAATATTGCTCCACGTTATAATGTTTCTGCGCAATATCTTTTAAACATTATCAACCCAATTTACTATTCAGAATTTGCAGGTGGATCAATAGGAACTACAGGATTTTATATTGATGGTAGTGATGAGATTCATTACCTTGATGATAATGGTACCAATGTTCGCTTATTTAAATATGGTTCCAATGCTCAGAAATTTATTATTGACGAACAGATTGGAACAATCGATCATGCTAGAGGTATTATAGATATTCGCAATTTACACATTACTGCATTGGCAGATATCGATTGGGAAATTACAATAAAACCAAAATCCAATGACGTAGTTTCTGCGCTAACTCAAATCGCCAAAATAGCAAGAGACCATTTATATGTTACTGCTATCCCAGATCAAACTGCAGTTGGTGACTTACGTGCTGGATACAATTATACATTCAGTGCTTCCAACGCAACAGTAACAGGCGATAGAGTAGGCTAAAAATGACAGCTCCATTAAGAAGAAGCAAGATATCTTCATTAGTAGAAGGACAACTCCCTGAGTTTGTTCGTGAAGATCATCAAACTTTCGTTGCTTTCTTAAAAGCGTATTATGAATATTTGGAAACTACTTCTCCAGATCTTAGAGATTTAAGAGATCTAGATACAACTTTAGATTCTTTTATACAACACTTTAGGAATGAAGTTGGTATTAATTTGCCAACTCAAATTAATGCAGATCCTAGATTTCTTTTACAGAGAATCAAAGACCAATATTTGGCAAAAGGATCTGAGTCGTCATATAAATTATTGTTTAGACTTTTATTCAATAAAGAAGTTTCTATTGATTATCCATCTAAACAAGTTTTTCGTGTATCCGATGGTAAGTGGAACCAAGACGTTTCTATTATTGCAAAAGTTACATCTGGCCATCCAGACCAAATTGTTGGTAAACTTGTTGATGTTATTACTCCAACTAAAATTATTCGTGTTCAGATTGATAGAAGACAGTATATTGAAATTGAAGTTGAGCGTGTTGTTGAGATTGCAGAAGACATCTATGAATTTTATGTAGATCGCAGATTTTTCGGTAATATCGGTGTTGGTGATAGACTTCGCTATAAAACTGCGGACATCTATTTCACAGCAGACATTCTAGCTACAACATCAACGCTAAAAGTATTGACTCCAGGAACTGGGTTTAAAGTTGGACAGCTTTACGCCATTAGAAATGGTAAGGGTACTGGTTCTATTATGAAGATTACAAGAACCAATACAGAAGGTGGTATCTTAGACGCAGAGTTTATTAAGTTTGGTACTGGTTATTCTACGGATTTTGCATCAACGATTTATGCAGACTTGGGACAATCGGCAACTGGAACTGGCGGAAGTTCACTACAGATTATTGGTGGAAATATTAGCGTTGCTGAAGCAACTGATGGTTTTGTAGAAACAGGTACAATTAATAAATCGGACTATGCCGTAACTGATGCTATGGATGGCAGCTATGCTGGTGAAATTATTCGTGAATTCGGATCTTCTGGTGGAGTCAATGAACTCTCTAGCCCATATGATCCAGCAGTTATTAAGATTAATCTTGGAGCACTCGCCAAGTATCCAGGATATTATGTTACAAATGATAGCTTCTTAAACGATGCTATCTTTATTCAAGACAGTAGATACTATCAAGCGTTTTCTTATGTTTTAAAAATTGATGAGAGTTTAGATTCTTACAAATCTATTGTTAAAACATTATTACACCCAGCTGGTATGGCTGTATTTGGTGAATATGAAATTAAGAATGAATTTGATGTTGCATTAAGTCTTGAGGCGATGATTAAAAATCTTTCTGTAACAGCTCAAGACGAAGTTACAGTCAATATTGATTACATTACGGCTAAAGGTGTAACCAAAGGACTTGAAGATTATATTACTACACCCGATAGTAATGTATTTTCGATGGATAAATATATTGATAGAACGGGAATTGGAGACGATTTAGCGACTCCAGTCGACACAGGTTTCGTGTTACTGAACCCATATGCAGACGCTGGTTGGTTCTTAAACGACGATGGATCATATGTTAATGACCCGACCAACTTTAACACTTAGGAGATATAAATGGACTTAAATGAAAATCTAAAAATGAAGGGTGAATTAACCATCATTCACAAAAATGCTGACGGTAAAATTAAAGACGTAATTAATGTTCCAAACTTAGTTGTAACAGCAGGTAAACAATATATTGCTGCTCGCATGGTAGGTTCTGGAACTAACGTAATGTCACATATGGCAATCGGAACTGGAACTGCAACCCCTGCAGTGGCAGATTCTGTTTTAGGAACTGAAGCTGGTCGTGTTACCTTGGCTTCTTTCTCTTCTAGTGGCGCAACTGTAACTGCCACTGCAACTTTCCCAGCTGGTACTGGTACTGGAGCAATTACTGAAGCAGGTATTTTAAATGCAAACTCAGCAGGAACTATGCTCTGTAGAACAACATTCCCTGTAGTTAATAAAGCAGCAGGTGACAGCATCGCTATCACTTGGGTTATTACCGTAAGCTAAAAGAAAAAATTAAATGGCATCTTCAGCACTATTAAAATCTGGGTTGCACAACTCAATTGCGAAAGGTCTCTATAATGAGATTCAGAATCGCACAGCCAAATATTATTATTTTTTAGGGAAAACTCTTCAGTGGGCTCAAGAGTTGGAACCTCCATTCCCAGTTAATTCTCTTGATTATGATTTAAAAACACGCAATGAAATAATCACTATGAAAGAGATTCGTTCAACTGACGTAGCGTTTATTGTTGAAAGAAGAAATTGGGAGAGTGGTAGAATATATGATATGTATGACGATCATTATTCTGATGAATTAGATGGCATTAATTTAATTTCTGGTGGATATGGCTTCGCTGATCCACCAACAGTAACAATCACTGGAGGTGGTGGCTCAGGTGCTACTGCAACTGCTTATATTGCAAACGGTATTGTAATTGAGATAGAATTAACAAATCCAGGTCGTGGATACACTAGTACACCAACAGTAACTATTACAGGTGGCGGTGGAGAAGGTGTTGCTGCAACAGCAGTCCTTCCAATATCATATTCTGGTAAACAGGCTATGGAAGAATGTAACTTCTATGTGGTTACTGATGAATATAACGTATACAAATGTTTAGATAACAATAATAATGCACAATCTACATATAAACCTGTTGGTACTACTGTTGATCCAGTAATTATGCCAGACGGATATATGTGGAAATATATGTATAGTATTCCTATTGCGCTACGTAATAAGTTTTTGACTGATACATATATGCCAGTTGTTACAGCATTAAGACCACAGTTTTATTCTAGTGGAGCAATACAAACAGTTAAAATTGAAAAACGTGGGCAAAATTATACTTATGCGAACATTTCTGTACAAGGTGACGGATCTAGAGAATTAGACCCATTGTTTATTATTGGAACTAACTTATCATCCAATGGATCTGGATACATAAATGCAACAGTAGAAATAGATCCACCTTTTGCTGCTACAACTTGGGCAGCAAATATTAATGTGTTACTTGGACAAAGATTTAGACATAACAACAACATCTATGAAGTTACACTTCCAGGGACTTTAGCGTCGCCTGCACCAACTCATGGATCTGGTATTATCTCCAACGGAACAGCTGCTTTAAAATATATTGGAACAACAGTAAGAGCTACAGCAACTGTTACGTCTGGTACAGTGACAGCAATTAATCTTATTGGCGCTGTCAGAGAAGTTGTAATGACAGATGGCGGATTAGGTTATACTTCTGCTCCATCAGTTTCATTTAGTGGTGGTGGCGGAAGTGGTGCTACTGGCTCTGTTATTATGATGGGAACATCTGTTCAAACCACAGTTATTACAAACTCTGGTGATGATTATACATCTACACCAACTGTTAGTTTTGGTACTGCATGGACAGCAGCAACATCATTAACATTACAGCAACAAGTTTATGTGGCTAACAGACTTTATACTGTTACTACCGCAGGAACTACAGGTAGTGTAGCTCCTACTCATACATCAGGATCTGCGTCAAGTGGAACTGCAACATTACAGTACGTTGGTCGCCCAGCATCAGGAACAGTTATTCTTAGATATGGAACTGGTTATTCAGTTCTACCGAACCTAACTATTAACTCAACTACTGGAACTGGCGCAACAGGATATCTTTCTGGTGTTAAATCAGAAGCTAAATTACTACCATTGTTAAGTAATGGTGAATTAGTTGGTATTCAGATTGATGATGGTGGTATCGGTTATACATATGCAAACTTAACTGTAGATGGCGATGGTGATAACGCAGAAATTTCTGCAGACCTTTCTCCAGGCGACGTTTCAACTTTACAAGCCAACACCGAATTGTTGACTATTGATGGACGTATTATGTCTATTAAAGTTATATCTGGTGGATTTGGTTATGCTGGAGCAACAATAACTATTGAAGGTGATGGTACTGGCGCAGCTGCAGAAGCTATTACAGAAAACGGTAAGATTAAAAAAATCCGTATGACTAATTATGGTCAAGGATATCGCTGGGCAAGAGTTACAATTACAGGTTCTGGTTTCGGTGCCACAGCAAGAGCAATTATGACTGACTTTGGCGGACATGGAAAAGACTCAATTAATGGTCTTTATACAAGATCGTTAATGTTCTATTCAAGTATCTCCAGAGATAAAAACCAAGGATTTGATGTGAATAACGATTTCCGTCAAATCGGCATTATCAAAAACCCAAGAAAGTATGCATCAACATATTCTTTAGATTCTACGTTAGCATCTGCGTGTTTCGTTGTTACTGGAACAATCAATACTAACAATTTTGCCAAAGATCAAACTGTATATTTGGCTAATACTGGATCAAAATTTAGAATTGTTAACCTAAACTCGAACTCAGCATTATTACAATCTTTAGACAATGCTATACCAACAGTAGGTTCTGTTTTAACAAATGACGCATCACAAAGTTTTACAGTTTCTGGTTTAACTCTGCCAACAGTAGATAAATATTCTGGTGATATGCTTTTCATTGATAATAAGCAAGCATTTACGCCAACAGCAGACCAAACAGTAACTCTTAGAACTGTTATAAAATTCTAATAAATAATAGTAATTAACTAAAAGAGTAAAAGATGATCGATTTCAATACCGAACCATATAATGATGACTATAACGAGAACAGTAAATTCTACAGAATTCTGTTCCGCCCAAGTTTCGCTTTACAGGCTCGTGAACTCACGCAAATGCAGAGTATTCTGCAGAAACAGATCCAGCGCCATGGAGATAATATCTTCAAACAGGGTGCTATGGTTCTACCTGGACAAATATCAATTGATACGAATGCGCAATATGTTAAATTGCAGCCATTGTACAATGGTATTGCTGTAGAGACATTTTTAGATAGCCTTAACAATAAGGTTATTGTTGGTGCCAATTCAAACCTTAAAGCAGAAGTAATTAAGGTTCAGAGTGCTGAGCAAAATGAACCATCAACCATTTATATTCGTTATAAAGACTCTGGTAACAATGGAACTACAAAAGTATTTGCTGCTGGCGAGGTAATCTCAACAGAAGATAATTTATATTCTTTTCAGGCTGTAGCAGAAAACCCAACTGGTATTGGTTCTATCGTTTCTATCGAGCGTGGTGTTTATTATGTTAATGGATTCTTCGTTCTTGTAGAATCCCATTCTATAATTCTTGACAAATATAGCAACACGCCATCATATCGTGTTGGCTTGAATGTAGAAGAAAAAATTGTAACTCCTGAAGAAGATGCTACGTTGTTGGATAATGCTCAAAACAGCTACAACTATGCTGCTCCAGGATCGCATCGTTATTATATCGACTTAACTCTAAAGAAGATCTCTTTAGAGTCAGCTTCAGACGCAAGTTTTATTGAGTTACTAAGAGTTGAAGATGGTGTCAATAAAAAGATTACTACTAAGACAGAATACTCTGTTTTAGAACAAACATTGGCTCGTCGTACATATGACGAGTCTGGCGATTATACAGTAAGAAACTTTAACATCGATATTCGTGAGCACCGTAACAATGATCGTGGCGCATGGACACAAAACACTGCATTCTTAATCGGCGACATTGTAACTAACGCAGGTAAAACGTATGTAGCTAAGAATAGCGGAACATCAGTTACTACTGCGCCAGTGCATACTACAGGTATCGCATATGATGGTCCAGGTTCTACTGGTATTCAGTGGGAATATACATTAACCCCTCAATATAATCGTGGTATTTACAAAAACGGAGATGAGTCTAAACTTGCAATCGGTTTAGAACCAGGAAAAGCATATGTTCGTGGATATGAGATTGAAAAGATCGCCACAGAATATGTTTCTGTCAACAAGTCACGTGAATATGCCCAAGCAGATAATGCGTTTATTTCTGCTGAATTGGGAAGTTATGTAACAGTAACTAATCTATGTAAGATTCCTCCAATCATTTACAACTCTGTTGTAAACCTAAGAGATCAATTAACAACCACACGTGGTACTGAAGCAGGAACTATTATCGGTACTGCACGTGTTCGTGCAATTGAATGGGACAATGGTTCTATCGGTTCTAATACTGCAACATATAAGTTGTTTTTATATGATGTTAATTTGAACGCAGGTAAAGAGTTCTCTCGTAACGTTAAATCTATTGGGCTAAATTCTTGGGGATTCACTGCTGACATTAACCCAATAACTACTCCATTAATCGGTTCTGTAACTGCTGCTGGAACAACAGTGACAGGTAATGGTACTTCTTTCTTGACACAATTAGTTGTCGGTGATTACATTTATGTTAATGGTGCTTCTTATAGAGTTACAGCAGTCGCTTCTCAAACATCATTAACAATCTCAGCTTCTTTAACTGCGACAAATGCTGCATTTAGTTTAGTGAAGACAAATATATTAGCGACTAACTTAGAGAAAACTGTATTCTCTCTACCTTACAGTACAGTTCGTTCTTTAAGAAGTGCTTTAGCAACAAATGATACTGCGTATACAGTTTCAGCAGTATACACAGAAACTGTTGCGTCAGGTAACATTAATATTAATGCTGCTTCTGGAACATTTGCATCTGGCGCTGTTACTGGAAACTTTATTGTAACCAGAAATGATAATGGCGATGTTCTTCCAATCAATAGCGTAACTGTAACAGGAAGTTCTGCTGTTATTAACGTAGGAAATGCAAACGATGGAAAACAATGTACTATCGTTGCAACTGTAAATAAAACTGGTTCTAGTTCTACTGAGAAAACTAAAACTCACGTAACTGGTGCAACTGTATCATTTACTACTCAAGCAACTGCAACACCAACTATTTTATCTTTAGGTAAGGCAGATTGCTGGAAGATCAATAGTGTTAAGATGGATTCTGGATCCTTCTCTTCACCATCAGGTTCTTATACAATTGACATTTCAGATCGTTATGATTTTGATAATGGTCAACGAGCAACTCATTATGATCTTGGAAGAATTGTACTAAAAGATACATATGCTCCACCATCAGCACCTATTCAAGTAACCTTTGAATACTTTACACATTCTGTTGGTGACTATTGCAGTGTTAATTCATATCCTGCAACTATCTCTTACTCACAGATTCCATCAGATTTACGTGATGGTTTAGATTTCCGTCCAAGAATTGATGATGATGGTGTATCATTTAGTTCAATAACTCAATTACCAAGACGTGGTTCCAACATTACCACAGACTTCACTTATTATTTGGCAAGAAAAGAAAAGATTGCTGTTGATGTAAATGGCAATTTCTTTAATATCTCTGGTACATCTTCAATTAATCCAGGTGATGCTGAAGATTCATCAACAGGTATGGTTCTTTATAAGTTAACACTTGCTCCATATACATTTGATACAACAAACAATAATGTAATTATTGACTCTATCGACAATAAACGCTATACAATGCGTGACATCGGTAAATTAGAAAAGCGTATCGACAATCTAGAATATTACACTTCTTTATCTCTACTAGAACAACAAACTGAATCATTGAAGATTCAAGATTCTACTGGTATGGATAGAATGAAAAACGGATTTATTGTTGACAATTTTACTGGTCATGGAATTGGTGCAGCGGAATCTGTAGATTATCGTTGTTCAGTTGACATGAACAAAGGAGAGTTACGCCCATTCTTTACAATGAAAAACGTAAACCTTATTGAGAAAGCGTCTACCAACTCTGCTCGTGCTGCAGCAAAATATGCTCAATATGGGGATGTGATTACTCTACCAATTATCGAAGATGTTGAATTGGTTAAACAACAGTTCGCTTCTCGTTTGGAAAACATTAACCCATTCGCAGTATTCACATTTATCGGTGATGTTAAATTAAATCCTCAAACTGACGACTGGTTTGAAACTGATCGTCGCCCAGATATTATTAACAACGTAGAAGGTAATTTCTCAACTATCAATGCTCTTGCTGAAAAAGCTGGAGCTTTAGGCACAGTTTGGAATGCATGGCAAACTCAATGGACTGGACAACAAGTTAGTGGAACATTCGGTTTTGCTAACGCAAACTCTGGATCTGTTAATTTTGGTGGTGCGTTTGGAACAGTTAGTGCAAACTTTGGTAGTTCTGGTGGTGGCGCAAGACGCTGGGTTACTGCTGAACTTACAGCTACTCAGGTAGGACAAACAAGATCTGGAATCAAAACAGATATCGTTGCTAAGATTGACAAACAAGTTGTCGCAGATCGTGTGCTATCAACTGCTGTTATTCCATACATTCGTTCAAGAAATATTCTTGTTCAAGTTCGTGGTCTAAAACCATTGACTCGTTTCTATCCATATTTTGATGATGTTGACATCGCTTCATATTGCACACCAGCTTCTAAAATCACTTACACTATTACCAGCGGAACTTTTGATGCATCAACAAACGTAGGTGGTATTGCTGCTGAAGAAGCACGTCGTATCAATGGTGATTCGCAAGTTTGTTTAAATCGTGGTGACTACATTAGAGGTGTTACAAGCGATGCTACTGCTGTTGTAGTTGGAACAGAGTTAGACTATGACACTAACACCAAGTCATTATGGGTAGTTAACATTAAAGGAACATTCCAGACTAATGAACAAATTACTGGTTCTGTTTCTAACGCAGTTGGCGTTATTAACTCTATCACTTTAAATACAACTGGTGGAAGTATTAGAACTAATAAGAGTGGCGACGTAAACTTATTGTTCAAAATTCCAAATACAGACTCAATTCGTTTCCGCACTGGATCACGTGAGTTTAAACTTGTTGACAGCAATACTGCTAATGGAGAATTCACTTCCCGTGGTCGTGCGCAATATAGAGCAGAAGGTATTGTTGAAACTAAACAAGCAACTGTTAATGCAGTTCGTAATGCTGAGTTGGTCCAGAACGTTGTACAAGATAGTAGAACTATTATCGAAACATCATCCCGTGTCTTATCTGACACTGGTTGGTATGACCCACTTGCTCAAACATTCTTGATTGATAACAAGGGTGGTGCATTCTTAACTAAGGTAGACATATTCTTTGCAACAAAAGATACAGCTATCCCTGTTACATTGGAGATTCGTGAAGTTGTGAATGGATATCCAGGTAAGCGTGTTCTTCCATTCTCACGTGTAACTCTACGTCCAGAACAAGTTAATCTATCAACTAACATGGTTGATTTGGATGGCGTTGCAACTCCATCGTTCGATACACCAACATCATTCAGATTCCCATCTCCTGTATTCGTACAAGACGGATCTGAGTATTGTATCGTGTTAATTTCTGATTCTAACAAATATAAAGTTTGGATTTCTCAACTTGGTGATACTGTTCCAGGAACAAGTAGAACTATTTCTGAGCAACCATATCTTGGATCATTGTTTAAGTCACAGAACGCATCTACTTGGACAACCGATCAAACACAAGACTTGATGTTTACAATTTACAAAGCTAAGTTTGATACATCAGGTGTTGGAACTGTTCAGTTTGTAAATGATGTTCTTCCATATACAACTTTAGAAAACGATCCATTCCAAATGACTGCTGGCTCGAATATTATTCGTGTATGGCAGAACAATCATGGTCTAACAGATGGCGCTAAAGTAACTATCTCTGGTGTAGCTGGAACATTAAATGGAATCCCAGCTGCTGAGTTAAATGGTTCTTGGTTTGTAAGCAACATCGATCTAGATTCTTACACAATTACTACAGGAACTTCTGCAACTAAGACTGGTTATTTTGGTGGAGTAACTGTAAGAGCCACAGGACAGACGCAGTATGATGCTGTTATGCCAATCGCTCAAGTTCAGAACTTCTCAGAAACTTCAACAACATACTCAATGAAAACTACATCGGGTAGATCTGTTGATGGATCTGAAACTCCATATGTTCAAGACATTTCATTTGGCGATTGTTTGGTCAATGAAAATAATTATTTCTACAGCCCTCGTCTTGTTGCTTCTGAGATAAATGAAAACACATTTACTGGAGGTAATAAATCAGTAACTTTCGCTGTAAACTTATCTTCAACTAATGATTCTTTATCACCAGTTTTGGATACACAGCGTATAAGTTTAGTGGCTATTTCAAATAGAATTAACTCACCGACTCATACTAATGTTAATGTAACCCCAACTGATTACACTCAGTTATTCACTGGAGCTACTGGAGCGTTTAGTTTCTCTGGCTCTACATTAACTTCTACAGTCTCAACAATCAGAAGTTTAATGCAGACTATTGGAGTTGGACAGTATATTAAAGTAGAAGGTTCTACAACTACTGCAAATAGTGGACAGTTCTTGGTGACTGATGTAACAGACAACGGAACTAACTGCACTATTACAGTTTCTGGAGTAACCTTTACTTCTGAGAATGCTGTTTCTGGAACTGCAATTTCAACAGTCAATTTATTCACTGACGAGATCGCTCCAGTAGGTTCTTCCGCAGTTTCTAAGTATGTTTCCAAGGCTATTAAGCTGGCTCTTCCATCTACTTTCATGAAGATTAGATTTGCAGCTAATATACCTAATCAGTCTGATGTTGCTGTTTATTATAAGACTTCTTTAGGGTCTTCTGGTAATCTGGATAAGACTAAATATACTTTAGCGACTCCAGTTTCTACTCCTATTAAAGTTGAAAACGGGAACGAAACATTCTATGACATAGATTACTCTTTGGCTAATTTAAGTCAATTTGATTCTGTTCAGGTTAAACTGGTTATGAAATCCGTTAATACATCTGCTATTCCAAGAATTAAAGACCTAAGAATTATTGCGTGTGCCTAATATGGAACAAAATTACCTAAAGGTATCTGGTCACGAAAACCTAGTACGAGATATGTCTTCCAAGGCAGTCATAAATACTAGTATGGTCGAATATGAAGAATATATGGCACGTCGTAGAGCAAAAGAACAAGAACAAGAACTTATTGCAAAACAGACTGAAGAAATAAATAATCTAAAGTCAGATATATCTGAGATTAAGCAAATGCTACATGAATTGCTTATTAAAGATCGCTGAAAAATAAGGGAAAATAATGGCGACACTCGTTTTAAGACAAACAAAGGGACAACCCCTTACCAACTCAGAAGTTGATGGAAACTTTACCAACTTAAATGATGAGTTGGCAACTAAACTACCTTCTGCTACTTATACCCCAGCTGATATTTTAACAAAAATCAAGACTGTGGATGGAGCAGGATCTGGCTTGGATGCAGATGCTCTGGATGGAATGAACACAAGTTCAACCCTTCCAACAACTCTGGATAAAAGTTCTATCGTTTCTCGTGATACATCTGGTAATATTGGCGTAAATGCGCTAACAGTTGCAGGTGCTCTTACTGGAGCTGGAGCTACATTTAGTGGTCCAGTATCTGTAGGTTCTATCACTATCGCTGGTGGATCAATTCCAGTTTCTGCTGGTGGTACTGGTGCTACAACTGCTCAGAATGCAAGAACTAACTTAGGTGTTGCGATCGGGTCAGACGTTCAAGCGTATAGTTCCAATTTACAAGCATTGTCTACAGCTACGCCAATTGCAGATAGATTACCATATTATACTGGTGCAGCTGCTGCAGCACTTACACCTTTTACTGCATTTGGAAGAACTTTAGTTGGCTCGACAGACGTCTTTGCTGCAAGAACTAATCTTGGTGTAGTTATTGGTACTGACGTTCAGCCATTCGATGCCGACTTATCTGCTATCGCTGGTATTACAACTAACGGAATATATGCTAGAACTGCAAACGGATCAGCTGCTGCTAGAAGTATTGCTGGTGTAGCTGGAGAAATAGTTGTTGCAGATGGCGATGGTGTAGCTGGAAATCCAACAATCTCAGTTGGTGCAGGTATCGCAAAATTATCAGCAAATAACGTATTTGCAGGAAGTAATACTTTCCAAGCCATTTATGCAACTGAAGTTAATACAACTTCAGACCAAAGACTAAAAGAAGATATTAAAACCCTAAATAATGCTGTAGATATTGTTAATAGTTTGCGTGGAGTAGCCTATATTAAGGGTGGTAAAGCGGAACTGGGGTTAATTGCTCAAGAAGTTGAGCAGGTTATCCCTCAAGTTGTTGGTGAGGATATGTCTGGTTATAAAACCATCGCCTACGGTAATATGGTTGGTCTATTGGTTGAGGCTATCAAAGAACAACAAAAAACAATTAAAGAATTAACTACTCGTCTAGAGAACTTGGAGAAATAATATGCCAGTAAGTGCAACAGGATTTAAAATTTCAAATGGAACAGACCTTAATGGTTTGTTTTGGACATGGCAGGGCGATACAGGAAATCGTGGTGTAAACGATAGTAACGGTAACTGCGGTTGGGCATGCGCATGTAACGCATGTAACTCAGCATGTAACTGTAACTGCGGTAACTGCGACGCTGCCGATTTAGCGTTTAACGTACACGTTACTGACTGGAGACTAAACGTCTTCCGTAACACTTCATACAACGATGGTCTTCGTCACGACTCACAAGAACAGTCAATGGGTCATTTCAAATATTTGCGTGTAAACTGTAACTGTAACTGCGCATGTAACTGTAACTGTGCTTGTAACTGTAACTGCTAAGGATTAAAAACATGTATAAATTATTTAAAATTCCTGTAACTGGAATCGATGGTTCTGAAGATATTGGTATCAATACTTCTGTTAGAACTACTATGGGTTATAACGCAGCGAATAAAGAAATTACTGTATTGGTTGAGAAAATTGTATTACCAGAAGTCCCAACAACTGAATCTATTGATCTTAGAATTAATCATACGGAAGCTAATTTTGAGACTTTATTAGAGAGAACTTTCACATCAGCAGATTTTCCTAAGACTAAAGAAGCAATTCGTTGGGTAGTTGATTACGATGTAACAAAAAATGAAATTATTGGACCATTCAATGCTTTAGACTATACTAAGAATTTTATTTCTGGAAGTTTTACTCATAGAGAAATTCCTAAAATTATTAAACGTCGTTACAATAATAATTTAATTCCATTATTTACCATCGATAATTTTTATAAAACATCACAAGATTTTGATGCGTCAGTAATGACTGTTTATGTCGATGAGCAAGGATTAGCTATTAATGATACTATTCTTACAGGCGATTTAACTTCAGCTGAAACTACAGATCAGGCTGGTGCGACATCTTGGACATATTATAATTTACATACAGCTGTTCACTATGAACTTTTGGATGCTAATGGAAAAATTATTTCTACTAATTTACCATATACAAAAGAAGAAGCTAAAGCTGCTACAACATATCCAATGACAGTAACTCCTGGTGCGTATGATCCAGCTAACCCTTTACAACCAAATAATGGTGGTAATCGCTTTAAAGTTAATCTACCAGTAGCAGATTATTATACTGTAAGAGCTGCATTCGGAACATTTTATACAGATAAAACTCTTCCTATATCATTTGATATAACATGCATTAATGGTGTTCCAAACAAATCCAGATTAGTAGCTGGTGGTTACGATAAAGATCGCTTTGCTGCTGGTGAAGAAACCAATCAGAATATTATTGCTTATAAAGATCAACACGATAAAACTGGTTCAAACCTTACATTAAATGGTGTTGATACGGTAAGAATATCTACCAATGGTTTAGTTTCTGGTGACTTCATTAAATTAAAATTAAATGCTGGCGATTTCTATTCTTATTCAGAACTTTGGATTGAACTAATTTAATTACCATAAATACATTTGTTATTAATAGATTATAAGGATTTACAATGAGTTTATATAAGCTGGTTCTTAAAGGAGCCAATGATGTTGAGCAGGTTTTAGTTTATGACCCAATGACATCTGAGATGTTTTGGGAAGAAACAAAAGAAAAACCATCGCTGAGCCACATTTCTAATGGTTTGGAGTACCAAATTAATGCAAAAGTTTGGACTCCTGCCAAAGTAACAAACCCTCACGATCCAGAACTCCACGGAAGAAAATCCAGAAAACCAACAACACTTAAGATTACTATGGGTCTTAAGTGTAATTATGCTTGCTCTTACTGCAATCAAGCACATCAACCTCATGATCCAGTAGGCGGACCAGATGACGCAGAAGATCTAGTTCGAAAAATGAAAGAAAATTTTCAGTTCGGAACTTATGATAGATTCCGTCTTGAATTTTGGGGTGGTGAACCAATGGTATATTGGAAGACCCTAAAACCTTTAGCTGAAAAGGTTAGAAAAGTTTATCCCAATGCACAGTTTATGATGGTAACCAATGGTTCTTTATTGGATAGAGAAAAGATTGATTGGTTTAATCGAATGGGATTTTCAATCGGTATGTCGCATGATGGACCATTACATGCTCAAAATCGTGGACCAGATCCACTTGATGAACCAAGAGCAAAAGATGCTGTAGTATATGCATTAAAAACTATGGGACAGGGAAGATTTACATTTAACTGTGTATTGACACGTGAGAATGTATCAATACCAGCTGTTCGAGATTTTATTTGCGACAAGTTAAACAGAAAAGATTTTGGATATGAATATACTGAAATTTCTCAGATGGAACTGCAAGTTACAACTGAAGAATTAATGTTACCGTATGATGATTCTGGAATGGCGCATTCTTTGCAAACCCCAGACGAGAAGAAAGAAATTCTACACAATTTATTCTGGGAAACTATTCAAGGACAAAACCAGTTTAGCTGGACAGTCAATACAAAGATTACTGGATTTTTTGAATCGTTAGTTTATCAGAGACCAGCAGAAGTAGTTGGTCAAAAGTGCGGTATGGACAAAGAAGATAATATTGCCATCGATATGAAAGGTAATGTTACTACTTGCCAAAACACCTCTTCATTGACTAAACATAATCTTGGTAATATTGAAGATTTTGATAATATTCGTTTGACCAATTCTTATCACTGGTCGACCAGAGCAGAGTGTCCTAGTTGTCCAGTAGTTCAACTGTGTCAGGGTGCTTGTTTATTCTTAGAAGATCAGTACTGGACTCAAGCGTGTGAGAATTTATTCTATTATAATCTTGCTATTCTTGCAGGTGCTCTATTCATTATGACTGATGGATTAGTTTTGACGAGAATTGAAGGAGATAAGATTAGATTTAATGATGTTAAAACACTTGATGTTATTGATATTAATTTCGTCAAATCTAGCGGAACTCAAAAATCATGGAAAGTTCGTAAACCTCTGAACATTCCTGTGGTTACTGTTCCAGCAATGCCAGTAGTATAATGGCGTTTCTTGATTGTATGATTTGGGAACTGAATAAATTCCCAAGATATGGAAGATATAGAAATGGCTACACAATAGCCAATATCTTCCATTACTGTTCAGACACCAAGGAATACCAGAATAATAATGTAAATATTCAAATTCCTGAATTTGAACTAATTGCAACACCAGAACAACTGCAATTTGTTTATAAATACAAAGAGCAGATTATTGATAACAAGATTCCAGTAATACTGAATTCTATAAATAATGGTATAGAGACTTGGTCGGTAGACCTATTCAAAGCAAAATTTTTACAATACCTTAAAAGGTAAGGAGAACCAAAAAATGAGTAAAAAGCACGTAAAATGGGTTATCGCCCACGAGCCAATCGGGCTATTTCTTAAGGTAGCTGAGTCGTTCGCTAAAGAAGTTAATGAGAAAACTAATGGTCAATTTGATATCGAAGTTCTTTCTCTAACTGCTTATGCTGAGAAATATAACGCTGGCAAGAAAATTAGCAAGAACGATTTAATGCAGATGATTAATGATGGCACTATCGAAATGAGCCACATTTACACTACTTGGTTGGCAGACTACAACAAAGATCTAAACGCATTAGATCTACCATTCTTGTTCCGTGACCACGATCACGCTGACGCAGTTTTAGAAGGTGAAATTGGAACTCAACTATTGGCTGATGTAAGCAAGAATTCTAACATTCACGCTATGTCTTTCACTTACTCTGGTGGTTATCGTGTTGTTCCAGCAAACTTTAAAGCTGACAGCGTAGACGCATGGAAGTTTAAGAAAGTTCGTACTAGCCGTTCTCCAGTTGCAATCGATACTTTCAAGTTACTTGGTGCAAACACTTATCCAGGTATCGAACTTGAGCAAATGAATTCAGCTGCTAAAGAGGGTGTTATTAACGCAGGTGAATCAACTTACGTTCGTATTTTCCCATTACAGCAAAACGAAGCATTTAAGTATGTTAACGACACTGCTCATAGCTTGTTCTTAACTTCTATTATCGTTAATAAAGACTGGATGGCTCAGTTCGACGCAGAAACTAAAGAGATTATCTCTACTGCAGCATTTAATGCAGCACGTAAAGAGCGTCGTGAGTCTGTTGCTGACATTCCAAACATCCTTGCAGAGTGCGAAGCAAAAGGTGTTAAGGTTGTTAAGATGTCTGAGAAAGAAGAACAGAAATTTAAACAAGTTACTGCTAAAGTATATGACATGTACGCTGACTACTTTACTCCAGGTCTAGTAGAAAAAATCAAGCTACAGTAATACTGTCTAAATACATTATGTAAGGGGATGTTTAGGCATCCCCTTTTTCATTTGGGGATTATATGAAGCAAATTTTATTTTACAATGTTGGATTCGTTAAACAAGTTGTTGACCAGCAACCTGAGATTTTAGATGGTTATCTTTTAGACAGAGATTTATTTTATTTTTATGACAAACATAAAATGAATCTTAATAATGTTTATGATAGAACAGGATCTATTCCACATTACCTAAACATTAAACCTGGACTATTGCAAATACCGAGTGTAGAGGGTTTTAACAAGTCATTTGCTCAATGTGTAGAAGAACGATGTAAACAACTTTTATCATTGGGTAAACGTATAAATGTCGTTTGGAGTGGAGGTATTGATAGCACTTTAGTTCTCTGTGCGTTACTGCATTTTGCCAACGATCCAAAACAAATTGCTGTTTATGGAACATATACTTCCATACTAGAGTCTGGGGATTTTTTAGAGAAAAGAATTATCCCTAAAGGTGTAGATTTAAAAATTAAAGTTTCTTCGAATAGAGATTTTGATGATTGTTCAGAAAATGAGATATTTGTTACTGGGTTCTTTGGTAATCAGCTATTTGGACCAACTGATAATTTCTCAGTTAATCCTGCAGTAAAAACAAACATATCCTTTTTTCATCATCAATTTAATGGACCAGATCCATTGGACGACTATACGAAGTACATCGATCCAGAATTGCATGAGTTTATGTTACCATGCATTAATGCTAGTCCAAAGAAAATTGAAACCTTAAGAGATTTACGTTGGTGGTTTATTTTTAACTTGGATTGGTATACTGCTGAGTTTGCAACAAGAGTTAGTACAAGTCAGCAAGACAATCAATTTCACTTCTTTAATACAGACGACTTTCAGCGTTATGTGATTACAACTAAAGAACCATTCACTAAAGAAGTTGGAAACCCATTGACTCATCGTTGGGTTATGAGGGAGTTAATCGAGGAGTGGAGTGGCGATAGCCATTATGCTTGGCAAAAACCAAAAGGGGTTTCCAATTTAGGAAACCCCGATCCGACATGGCTACTTCTATTGGAAGATTATAGTGTGATTAAGTTACCACCCACATCTTTTGTAAACCAAACTAGAATTAACGTCCGAAACCAACCTTAATATTTAAAGTGACATAAGATTGGGTGTCTAGATTAGTTTCTGTATAACGCATCAAATGTCCAGGAGTTACATAAACTTCTCCAAATCTACCTTTGATTTGAAATGAAGTTGCAACCAAATTCTGTGCAGCCAATTGACGTGTTGTAGTTACGCCACCACGAGGATCGGCGAAATATGTTGGTGGTGTATATTCGCCAGTGTGCAGAACAAACGTAAATACCAAAGGAACGTGTTCGTAACAATGTAGTGGAATGTGTTCTAATTTTTGTTGGAATAGAGCATTGGATCCAATAATAACAGGTGTATATTGCATCTCATTGTTAAATTCTGGAAGATCTTGGCAAATAGTATAGACAATCTCTTTGAGTTTTTCTACATATTTGTTATCTTCTGTGAACATTAAATCTGTAGTTACATTTGTTGAGCATGAATTGACCAAGTCAATAAAATCTTGATCGCTAAAGGTCAAATCATCCATCATTGTGGGATTTATGTCAAAACTCCGAAATTGTGTTGAGAATAATTCTTTTGCGAAAGATTCTGTTACCAGTTTATTGACTTGAATTTCGGGGGTGTTTTGGGTTGTTTCCATGTTATCTCCATGAGTTAAAAAATAATCGCTTCGCAGCTAAAAAGTATTTATACAACTGTATTTAGCGTTTCCAAATATGATAAATAATTGAAGAAAAGCAATTTAGGATCCCTAGGATGGCAACTGTTAGCAACCTTTTTGTAGACGCTGGAGCTGACTACAGTACAATTATTACTGTGGCTGCTACTAACGGACAACCATTGAATCTGACTGGGTATAGCGTGGCTTCTCAGATGAGAAAATCTTACTCATCTTCCACTGTATACAATTTTACAACATCACTTTATGACGCTGCGCAAGGCAAGGTTCGTCTTCAGTTAAACAACGCACAATCTTCAGCTATCCCAGCTGGGAGATGGCTGTATGACGTAGAAATAACATCACCATCAGGAACTAAAACAAGGGTCATAGAAGGAATCGTAACAGTAACCCCAGAAATAACGAGATAATAATGGCAGATACAGTAGCAATAGTTCAGCCCGAAGAATCGTTACAAGTTGCAGTATCAGAAGGAACAATAGTTCTTTCTAATACCAACTTGGCTAACCCAGCTGTAGTAGAATCAATGTCTAATATTGCAGACGTTGATGTTACAACGAATGGAAAAACAACTGGGTCAATATTGATTTACAGAGAAGCAACTCAAAAATGGACCGCCTCAACTACCTTAGATGCGCAAAACATGGAAGGTGGCTATTATTAAATGGAGAATAACAGATGGCATCAATAATCAGAATTAAGCGTTCGAGTGGAAGTTCCGCTCCAGCCACACTGGGTGATGGTGAGTTAGCCTACTCATCTGGCTCAGGTAAATTATACATTGGTTTCGGTACTGAGGTATCGGGCAGTGCACCTCAACAAATCATCGGTGGTAAATTCTACACCGACCTATTATCTGGAACTGCAGGATCTTGGTCAACGCTAAGTGGTAAAGCAGTTATTCTTGATAACACAGGTAAGATTGACAAATTCCTAGTTGGTGGTTTAGCGTTTGGTGATGTAGCACCTAATACAATTAGTGCAGTAAGTGGCGATATTACAATCGCTCCTAACTCTTCTACAGCAATCGTAAGAATCGCTGGTACAAACCAGATGATGATTCCTGCTGGTACTACAGCACAAAGAACTACTCCTGCTTACGCTGGTGCAATTCGTTTCAATACAGATCAAAGTTCTTTTGAAGGATACTCAGGTTCCAACTGGTCATCACTAGGTGGTGTTCGTTCTGTTGATGGATTAACATACATTACTGCAGAATCTTCTCCAGGTGCTTCTGATGACACTCTAAGATTCTATACAGATGGCACTCTTGCCATGGCTCTAGACACAGATAGTCTAGACATTGAATCTAAAATTGCAACAGTTAATATTAATGCGACTACTGCTTCTTCTAGCACCGCTACAGGTGCATTAGTTGTTGATGGTGGTGTTGGTATTGCTGGCGATGTGTATATTGGTGGAAATTTAAGTATCGCTGGTACTGACTTAAATATCGGTAGCGTACAGTTTAATCAAGGTTTAACTCTATCTGGTTCAACAACTCCTGCAACTGAATACTTCCGCATCACTGATGGTGCTGCAACACCAGTAACCAAGTTCTTAGTTGATACTGCAAACGGTAATACTTCTATTACTGGAACATTATCTGCAGGTGCTTCTACTCTTTCATCAGCAACTATTAGCAACAATGCTTCTGTTGGTGGAACTCTAGTAGTCACTGGCAATACAACACTTAATGGATCTTTAGCAGCTGGCGCATCGACTCTTGCTTCTGCTTCTGTAACAGGTAACGCAACTGTTGGTGGAACATTCGGTGTAACAGGTGCTACAACTCTAGCAGCATTAAGTGCTACAACTGGTTCTTTCTCTAGCACCCTATCATCTACTGGCGACTTCGCTGTCAATACAAACAAGTTTACTGTTACTGCAGCTTCTGGAAACACTTCTGTTGCAGGAACTTTAGCCGTAACTGGTGCTACAAACTTAAGTAATACTTTAGGTGTTACTGGAGCGACTACATTAGGTTCAACTCTTGGTGTAACTGGTGCTGCCACTTTCGCAAGTACTGCCAATGTTGATGGCAACTTCTCTATTGCAACTAATAAGTTTACAGTAGCTGCCACATCAGGTAATACAGCGATTGCTGGAACTCTTGGTGTTTCTGGAGTATCCAATCTTGCTGCATTAAATGCTACAGCAGGTAATTTCTCTACAACTCTTGATGTAACTGGTGCTGCTACTTTCTCTAGCACAGTTTCTTCACTAGGAAACTTTGACGTTGGTACTAATAAGTTTACTGTCAATGCTACATCAGGTAATGCTCAAATTGCTGGTACATTAGGTTTAACTGGCGACTTAGCAATTAACGTAAACAAGTTTACAGTAGCTGCAACATCAGGTAATACAGCGATTGCTGGCACATTAACTGTATCTGGAGCTACTACGCTAAGTTCTAACTTAGCAATGAGTGGTAATACTATTACTGGTCTTGCTGATCCAGTAAACCCTCAAGACGCTGCAACTAAGAACTATGTTGATGCTGCTCGTTCTGGTCTTGATGTTAAACAGTCAGTTCGTGTAACAACTACAGGAAATATTACTCTTTCTGGAACTCAGACGATTGATGGAATCGCTGTTGTTTCTGGTGATCGTGTTCTTGTTAAAGACCAAACTACTGCTTCTCAAAACGGTATTTACGTTGTTGCGAACGGATCTTGGTCTCGTGCATCAGATGCAGACGCAAACGCTGAAGTTACTTCTGGTTTATTTACTTTCGTTGAAGAAGGTAATACTCAAGCAGCAACTGGATGGGTATTAACTTCAACTGGAACACTAACAGTTGGAACTTCTCCATTAACATTCGGTTTATTCTCAATCACCAACAATATTGCTGCTGGTGCTGGTCTTATCAAGAATGGTAACCAATTTGACGTACAAGTTGGAACTGGTATCGCAATCGTTGCAGACACTGTAACTCTAGCTTCTACTGTTGCTGGTGCTGGTTTAACATTCACTGGTGGTGTTGTTGATGTAGTTGGAACTGCAAACAGAATTACTGTCAATGCTGATAGTATTGACATCGCATCAACTTATATTGGTCAATCTTCTATTACAACTTTAGGTACTATTACCACTGGTGTTTGGAATGGAACTACTATTGGTGCAGGGTATGGTGGTACTGGCGTATCAAGTTACTCTGTTGGTGATTTGTTGGTTGCTTCTGGTGCTTCTACTCTAAGTAAATTAAGTGTTGGTGTTTCAGGTAAAGTTCTACAGTCAAATGGAACTACTTTAGTCTACGGCGACGTAGATGGCGGAACATACTAAATAGCATAAAGAACAGAGGGATTTTTATCCCTCTTTCAAAATTGAGTTGTCCTTTTTTAAGGTAAATAATGGCCAATACGGTTAAGTTAAAAAAGTCTTCCGTACTAGGAAAGATCCCACAATCTGCAGATTTAGATTATGGCGAGTTAGCACTTAACTACGCCGATGGGAAACTGTATTTCAAAGATTCATCAAACGTAATACAGTTGTTTGGTGCATCTTCTGCCACAGATACCTTAACAAACAAAACACTAACTGATAGCACAGTTAATAATACGCCAATTGGTGGTACTACTCCATCAACTGGCGCATTTACATCTTTATCCGCTACAGGTAATGTTACAGCAGGGCAAAACTTAGTAAGCAATTTCTCCTCGGGTGACGAGGGTGGTGAGATTACCCTAAACAAACCTGCAACGAATACAACAATTTCCACAAGTGTCACAATTGACGTGTGGCAAAATAAGGTTCGTATTTTTGAAAGTGGTGGATCAAATCGTGGTGCATTTATTGATTTATCTGCTGCAGTCGGTGGAGTTGGATCAAACCTTTTAACAGGTGGGTCGCAGGGAACCACATTACCATCTCAAACTGGGAATGCAGGAAAATATTTAACAACCGATGGATCGGTACTATCTTGGGCAGCTGTTGCTGGTAGTGGTGGGTTTCCAGTTGTTGATGCAGGATTAATTACAGAGTCTATAAATATGTCTGCAATGGTAGATGCGGGAACTATAGCGTAAAAGGTAAAGAATGGCACTCCAAATACAATTAAGACGTGGTACACATAGCCAACATAGTACATTCACAGGTGTCCTTGGTGAAGTAACAGTCAATACCACAAATAACTCTTTACATATGCATGATGGCACCAGTCCTGGTGGCCATGAATTAGCAAAAGTAAATTTCAGTAACGTAGCTTCTGGCGCAATCGCCAACTCTAAGCTAGCGAACTCAACAATTTCTGGTGTTGCTCTTGGCTCAAACTTAGCAACATTAACTATCGGCACTGGTTTAACTGGTGCTGCTTATAATGGTTCATCTGCATCTACAGTTTCTCTAGCAGCTTCTGGCGTAACTGCTGGTTCTTATGGTTCTTCAACAGCAGTTCCTGTTTTAACCATCGATACATATGGTCGTGTAACTTTAGCAGGTACTGCTGCAATCTCAGGTGCTTTAACATTTACTGGGGATGTTTCTGGTTCTGGAACAACTGGAACAACTACAACACTAACTCTTGCTACAGTTAATTCAAATGTAGGAACATTCACCAAACTAACAGTAAACGGTAAGGGTCTTGTAACTGCAGCTTCAAATGCTACTACTGCAGATATTGCAGAGAGTGGTAATCTATATTACACTCAAGCCAGATTTGATTCTGCTTTTGCTGCCAAGTCAACAACTAATTTGGCAGAAGGAACAAATCTTTACTATACTCAAAATAGATTTGATGCTGCTCTTGGCGCAAAGACTACAGATAATTTAACTGAAGGTTCGTCAAATCTATATTTCACTACTTCTCGTGCACGTGCTTCAGTTTCAGCAGGAACTGGAATTACATACAGTAATACTACTGGTGTAATTTCCACTGCACAAGATATTTCTACTACTTCTTCTCCAGTATTTGCTGCTATCACGTCAACAGGAGCAATAACTGCTGGAAGTTTAACTGTAAGTGGCGATTTAACTGTTAACGGAACGACTACTACTGTTAACTCTACTACACTAACAGTAGACGATAAAAATATTGAATTGGGTTCTGTTGCAAGTCCTTCTAATGCTACTGCTGATGGTGGTGGTATTACTCTTAAAGGTACTACTGACAAAACATTTAACTGGGTATCGGCAAGTGCAGCTTGGACTTCATCTGAACACTTAGCTTTAGCAGCAGGAAAAACTTTACTACTGAATGGTTCTACATCAGGAACTGTTACTGTTCAAGTTCCTGCAGCAGCTGGCGCAACAACCATCACTCTACCAGCTACTACTGGTACTGTTGTTACAACAGGTGACACAGGAACTGTAACCAATGCAATGTTGGCTGGTTCAATCGCCAACGCAAAACTATCAAATAGTTCTGTAACAATTAATGGTCAAACAGTATCTCTTGGTGGATCTACCACTGTTACAGCAACTGCTACAAACGCATTAACTATTGGAACTGGATTAACAGGAACATCTTATAATGGATCATCTGCAGTAACTATCGGTATTGATTCAACTGTTGTTACTTTAACTGGAACACAGACTTTATCAAATAAGTCCTTATCTGATAGCACAACATATTTTGTTGATGAAACAGATGCAACTAAAAAGATGCAAATTCAAGTATCAGGTATTACATCTGGTACTACACGAGTATTAACAGCACCAAACGTAGATGGTACTATCGTCACAACTGGCGATACAGGAACTGTTACATCAGCAATGATTGCCAATGGCACTATTGTTAATGATGACATTAGTGCAACTGCAGCAATCGCATCATCTAAGATTGCAGGTCTCGCTGCTTCCGCTACAACTGATACAACAAATGCATCAAATATTTCTTCAGGAACATTGGCAGCTGGAAGATTACCAGCATTCACTGGAGATGCAACTTCAAGTGCAGGATCTTCTGCTTTAACACTATCAGCATCTGGCGTTACTGCAGGAACTTATGGTTCTTCTACCGCAGTTCCTGTATTGACTGTAGATGCTAAAGGTAGAATCACTGTTGCTTCTACCGCATCAATTTCTGGTGCAATTACTTTAAGTGGTGATGTTTCTGGAACTGGCACAACAGGTTCGACAACTAACGTCACTTTAGCAACAGTAAACTCAAATGTAGGAACATTTGGTTCTTCAACAGCGATTCCAACTATCACTGTAAATGCTAAAGGTTTGGTAACTGGTGTTTCTACAACTGCAGTATTCATTCCTTCAAGTTCTATTGCTGTTACTGGTGGCGATTTAACATTATCTGGAACCACTGGCGCAGATATAACTAATGCGACTCTGGCAGCAACTGGTATCGGTGCTGGAACTTACACCAAGATTACTGTTGATACTAAAGGTCGTGCTACAGTAGGTGCACAAGCTACTACTTCAGATATTGCTGAGGGAAGCAATCTTTATTATACAGATGCTCGTGCAAGAGCTGCTCATTCAGCTGGAACTGGTATTTCATATAACAGTGGCACTGGTGCGATTGCTGTAGATACATCCACTATCGCAACACAAACTTATGTTAATACAAAGGTAGCAGACTTAGTAGGTTCTACTCCTGCTACATTAGATACTTTACAAGAGTTAGCGACAGCAATTGGCAACGATCCAAACTATGCTTCTACGCTAACTACTTTAGTTGGTACCAAATTAAATACTGCAGATTTTACTTCTACAGCAAATACTTGGCTTGGAACTAAGTCAACTACAAACTTAGCTGAAGGAACTAATCTTTATTTCACTAATGCGAGAGCAAGAAGTGCTATTAGTGCCAGTGGCAACTTATCTTATAACTCAACTACTGGTGTAATTAGTTATAGTAATCCAACTACAGATAGTGTTACAGAAGGTTCTACTAACCTTTATTTCACTACCACTAGAGCTAATACTGCATTTGATAATCGTTTAGGATCAAAATCTACTTCAGACCTCTCTGAAGGAACGAATAAATACTTTACAGACGCTAGAGCAAGAGCTGCTATTAGTGTCAGTGGTGGAGCAACATACAATTCATCTACTGGTGTTATTAATGTACCTGCTCCAACAGTTACATTAGATGGTCTTGATGACGTTGTAATTAATTCTCCGCAAGCACAGCAGGTTCTTAAGTTTAATGGATCCCAGTGGGTCAATGCTAACAATGACGTTGCTGTAGCTTCTGCTGTTTTTGCTCCTCAAGCAATGAGTGATTTGGGAGAAGTTAGCGATTCAAGTATCGGTATTACTGAAGATCTTGGACTTGTTACTCAGCTTGCGTTTTTTGTTTATGATATGGGACAACTACGATTGGATGGTATTGTGTCATTGAATAACTTGGATCAATCTGTTAAATCAGATTATATTGCTTACTCTATTATTTTTGGATTCTAAAGGATAAACTATGGCTCGTGCATTAGCAGAAAAATATATTTTTACTCCAGGTGGAGTTAACCAAGGAACAATTAAGATTCCTGGAAAAGTTGACTTAAATCAACTATTGGTTATTACAAATAAAAGTACACAAGAAAACATCTATGCGTTAGGAGATCCTACACGCAGTGCAACCATATCATTTAATGCTGATGATGCTGATACATTCAATACTGCTTATGATGGAGTAACTACCATTACTTTGACAAAAGATACATCAGAGATGTTATCTACACATTCTTTGGCAATCTACACTGACGCTCCTAGTTATCAAGGTACTATCATTCGACCATATGCATTCGGTACAGATGCTATTGAACGTATCCGTATTGCAAACCCTCAGGCGATGATTGACGCTGACTTTGAGTATGGTCTACAAACTACAAAGTGGCAGAACTATTCTTCTATTAGAAATATTCCAGGTATCTTTGAAAAACCTGGACTTGACTTGTTTATTTCTAACGTAACTACTGACGGAGCAACTCCTTCGATTATTACCGTAACAACTACAGCACCACATGGTCTCTTAGTTGGCGATCCAGTTATTCTTCATGGTCTTTCTGTTGTATTAAACTATGCACGAGCAGAAGGTGCGTTTATCGTTGCCAGTGTTCCAAACTCTACAACATTTACATATTATGCTAAGGGTATTGTTGGGACTAACGGACAAACTATGTTCGGTAGTGCGACTTATGGTCGTCGTGGTGGTTTCTATGCTGGTGCACAAATGCCAGTGACGAGTATTGTCAGTGATGGTGTTAACCCATCGAAGATTACTGTAACATTATCAGCCAACCATGGTCTGGTTCCAGGATCTCCAATTACTGTAATTAATACTTCCAATGGAACTAATCATAATTTAATTTCAGGAAACTTTTTCTTAGAAACTATTGTTAACCCAACTACGTTTACATATACTGCTCGAGTTGGCGGATCAGTTTCTAATACAGGATTGAATGGAAAAGTTTTCGTTCGTTCAGACGCTATTTCTATCCATCGTCCATTTGATGGAGGTATTATTCTTGGACCATTTAGTCCATCAAATGGCGCATCTGCTATTCGTCAAACTAAAAAATATATCCGTTACCAATCAGGTAAAGGTGTTATGTTCACTTCTGGTGTTTTATTCTGCCCAGTACATAACTTAGATCAAATCTCAGCTAATGGTACAGTTCCAGGATCTGTTGTTACAGTAACGTGCGAAACTAACCATGGATGTCAAGTTGGTGCAACTGTTACTATTGCAGGTGTTATTACTGGAGGTTATAATGGAACATACGGTATTACTTCCGTTGTTAACGAACAAACATTTACATACTCAGCTTCTAATACATTGGAATCTGCCACAGCAGTTTTAACTGACTTGCCACGTGTAACAGTTGTAGGCTGGCATGGATCCACTGTTCGTTGCGGTCCATTCGATGACCAAAACGGAGTTTTCTGGGAATTTGATGGACAAGAACTTGCTGTAGGTAAGCGTTCAGGTACATATCAATTATCAGGATATGTTGCTTGTACTCCAGGATCTCAATCAGTTACTGGCACGAATAGTCGTTTCACTCAACAGTTACGTGCGGGTAGTAATATTATTATTCGTGGTATGACATATAAAGTTGCATCTATTAGTAGCGATACAGCATTAACTATTAATCCTCCATATCGTGGCATTAATCCGTCAGGTAAAGTAAAATATACGGTAATTAGAGATACACGTGTCCCTCAATCTCAATTTAATATTGATAAGATAGATGGAACTGGAGAATCTGGATATAAGATTAATCTAGGTAAAATGCAGATGATCGGTATTCAATTCTCTTGGTATGGTGCTGGTTTTATTGATTGGATGATTCGTGGATCTGATGGTAACATGATTCCTGTACATAGAATGAAACAGAATAACGTTAATGATGAAGCGTACATGCGTACTGGTAACTCAACTATTCGTTATCAAGTTATTAATGAAATCGCTGCGTCTACGTTAACTGAAAATGTAGACGCAACTCAAACAACCATTACAGTTAAAGACGCATCTAGGTACCCAGCTACTGGTGGAGTACTTAACCTAGAAGGAGAGTTAATTCAATACACTGGTAAAACAGGAAATACATTAACTGGATGTACTAGAGGTTCAAGCATCACTCAATTCGTTGGTGGTTTAAATAGAACATTTACAGGAAGACCAGCTTTTGCTCATAGTGAAGGAAATGGACAACAGGGTGTTGGATTAATGAGTGTAACTTGCTCACCATTAATTAACCACTGGGGTTCTTCATATATTATGGACGGTAATTTTGATACTGATCGTGGATACTATTTTAACTACGCTTCTTTATCCAATACAATTAACGCAGGTGCTGCAAAAACTGTATTCTTTATTAGATTGGCTCCATCAGTTTCAAACTCCATTGCTGCTGACTTCGGAGATAGAGATTTGATTAATCGTTCACAATTATTGTTGGAAAAATTACAGATTACAACAGACCAATCTGTTCAGTTAATTGGTATGTTAAATCCAGGTAATATTGATGCATCTACTCTTTCGTGGGAAAACGTAAACCAAGCAGCTTTAGGTTCACAACCTTCTTTTGCTCAGATCTCTACAAGCACTACTACTGAAGCAACTCCAGGAGAACAGATTTTCGCAACTCTTGGACCTCCAGGAGGATTTGCTGAGATTGACTTAACAAAACTAAAAGAACTATCAAATTCGGCTATTGGTGGTTATAGTAACTATCCTGATGGTCCAGACGTTTTAGCCGTTGTAGTTAAAAACTTAGGTAGTGGTAATGCTAAAGTGAACGTAAACTTATTCTGGACAGAAGCCCAAGCCTAAATATAAGATAAAAATTAGAGGAAAACTATGGCAACACAAGTACAATTTAGACGAGGTACTACCACTCAGAATAATGCGTTCACTGGCGCAGTAGGCGAGTTGACCTATGATACTGAAGTTAAAACACTTAGAATCCACGATGGCGTAACTGCTGGTGGTGGTTCTATTGCGTTAACTACAAATGCAACGCAGACAGTTCTGAATAAAACCCACAGTACTGGTTCTGTTTGGAATGGTAGTCCAGTGTCATTGCAATATGGCGGAACTAATACTGCCATTACACCTGTCGCTGGTGCTGTTGCCTATGGTACTGCTACAGGTATTAATTTATCTGCTGCAGGAACTTCTGGACAAGTTCTTATTTCAGGTGGTTCTGCTGGTCCATCTTGGATTAACTCAACTGGTCTACAAACAGGTACTGCTGTTAATGCTACATATGCCACTAACGTGGCTGGTGGTTCTGCAGGACAGTTAGTTATTCAGCAAGACTCTTCTTTAACTACATTCATTACTGCTGGCGCATCAGGAACATTCTTGAAGTCGAATGGTGCTGGTTATGCTCCAGGATGGGCGACTGCTGACGTTACAGTTGGTTCTACTGTTATTTCTCTTGGTAGTTCTTCTACTTCCTTAGCTGGTCTTGACATTATTGCTGCAACTGGAACTAGCCACTGGACAATTCCAGTTGGTACTACTGTTCAGAGACCTGCTTCTCCAGCAGTCGGTATGATTCGTTATAACTCTACTCAATCTACATTCGAGGGATATTCTTCTGGTGCTTGGTCGTCACTTGGTGGTGTTAAATCAGTTAATGCATACACCTATATTCTTGCAGAAACTTCTGCGGGTGCAGCTAACGGAGATTTAGATTTCTACGTGCAAAATGCTGGCACAAACGGATCTGTATATGCAGGTAAATGGAATAGAACTTCTCTTAATGTTAAACTTACAACAGCATCAAGTTCTACAACAACAGGTGCTTTAGTCGTTGATGGTGGTGTTGGTATAGCTGGCGCAGCTAACGTAGGTGGAAATTTAACTGTTTCAGGTAACTTATCTGTTTCTGGTACTACAACAACTACAAACAGTCAATCACTGACTGTTACAACTCCACAATTATATCTTGCTTCTGATAATGCTGGAAACTCAATCGACATCGGTATTATTGGTGCTTATGTTTCTAGTGGAAGCAAAAAAACAGGTTTAGTTAAACAAGCATCTTCTGGTGAGTGGAGATTGTTCTCCAACACTACAGCTGCTCCAGGAAACGTATATGACTTCACTGGTGCAACATATGATAATCTACGTCTTGGTGGAATTATTGGTACTGGAAACTCTACTATTGGTGGCACTCTAGGCGTAACTGGCGCAACAACTTTAAGTTCAACATTAAGCGTATCAGGATTGATCACTTCTTCCAGTGGTATTTCTGGTGGTCCAGCATCTCATACAACTGGAACGTTTACAGATGCGGTTAGCACTACAAGCTCATTTACAGCTTCAGGACAAATTACTGGTGGTTCTTTCCAAACTTCTTCTGACGCAAGATTAAAGTCTAACATTGAAGATTCTTCATATGGTTTAGATAAAGTTTTGCAATTACGTTCTGTTCAATATGACAGAAATGATAATCATGAAGTTGGTTTAATTGCACAAGAAGTGGAAGCAATTCTACCTGAGTTTGTTGGCGAAAGCGATGGATACAAAACTGTTAATTATTCGCAAATGGTTTCTGTTTTAATTAAGGCAGTTCAAGAACTTTCTGCAGAGGTTAATGCACTAAAAGCCAAACTAGGAGAGTAAAATGGCAGTAGTAACTTCTAGACAGGGGTTGAGAGAATACTGTTTAAGAGCATTAGGTGCTCCAGTATTAGAGATCAACGTAGATGACGATCAGTTAGAAGATCGCATCGATGAAGCGTTAGAATATTGGAAGCAATATCACTACGATGGTATTGAACGAGTATATCTAAAGCATACTGTCACAGCAGCTGATATTACAAATAAGTATATTCCTATTGCAGATGCAGTATATGGGATTACACGTGTAGTTCCTGTATCACAGACATCCTCATCTAAAAGTCTTTTTGATATTCAATATCAACTTCGTTTACACGATCTTTACGATCTGACATCAACATCTATAATCTATTACAAAACTGTAATGTCGCACATTGCATTGTTGGATATGGAATTAAATGGTCCACAGATGTATAGATTTAATCGTCTTCAAAATAGATTACACATAGATTTAAAATGGGGTACTGATGTAGTTGAGGGTGGAATTATTGTTTGCGAAGCATATCGTGCTTTAGACCCAACTGAGTTCTCTAAAGCATGGAACGAATCGTGGTTAAAAAAATATGTTACTGCTCTATTTAAAAAACAATGGGCAACAAACATTAAAAAGTTTTCAGGAATTCAGCTTCCAGGTGGTGTTACTTTGGATGGCGATAAATTGTATGACGAAGCAGTAGGAGAAATTAAAGAGTTAGAAGATGAATTGCAAAATAAATCTGCTCCGCTCGAGTTTTTCCTAGGATAACATGACTACAACTAATGTTTATTTTTCTCATGGAACTAAGAATGAGCAGCATCTAGTAGAAGATCTGATCATTGAGTCTCTGCGCATTTATGGTCAAGAGGTTTTTTATATTCCAAGAACTTTAGTTTCAAAAGATGATGTGCTGGGCGAAGATCGCCTATCAGAATTTAAAAGTGCATTTCCAGTTGAAATGTATTTTGAAAACGTAGATAACTTTGCTGGGCAAGGTGCGTTCATTCAGAAGTTTGGTTTAATGATGGAACAGTCTGCAACTCTTGTAGTTGCAAGACGTCGTTGGGAACAATTTATTGGTCGCTATGGTGCAACTATTCTTCCCAATCGTCCATGCGAGGGTGATTTAATTTATTTCCCATTATCAAAGGGATTGTTCGAAGTTAAGTTCGTTCAACACCAAGATCCATTTTATCAGCTTGGTAAGTTATATGTATATAAACTACAAGTTGAATTGTTCCAATACAGCTCTGAGCGTATTGATACTGGTCTTGCAGCTGTAGATACATTTGAATCATTAAAAACATTCAGTACGAATACCACAAGAAGTGCGTTTGGATATGTTAAATCTATAGAAGTAACAACCCAAGGATCTGGATATACAACAGCTCCAACTGTTGTAATTACTTCTGGAACTGGTACTGGTGCAACAGCAACTGCTGTTCTGGGTAGTGGTTCTACTGCAAATAAAGTTATTCGTGTAGACGTAACCAATGGTGGAACTGGATATCAAATACCACCTGCAATAGCATTTACTGGAGGTGGCGGAAGTAATGCTGCAGCAACTGCTGTAATTGAAGCTGATATTGATAAACCCGATTCTTTTGGCGACAATAACACCTTTAAAGAAGAAGCTACAGATATCTTATTTTCAGAAAATAATCCTTTCGGTGATGTGGGTGTATAATGTTAAATAATCAAGTTTACTATCACGGAATTATTCGCAAAAGCATTGTAGCGTTTGGTCGTTTATTCAGCGACATTTATATTGATCGCAAAGAAGGCGATTCTGTAACAGGAACAACAGTTCAACGTGTTCAAGTTCCATTGGCTTATGCGCCAAAAGAAAAGTGGCTGGTAAGAATTGAACAAGACCCAGAGTTAAAGAATAATACATATACAACTTTACCACGTATGTCTTTTGAGATTACTGGTTATACATACGATGCCACAAGAAAAATTAACCGCATGCAAAAAATTACATGTGGTTCAGCATTAGATTCTATGAGTTATGTTTATACCCCTGTGCCATATAATATCGATATATCTTTATATGTATTAACTAAAACTCAGGAAGATGGATTGCAAATAATTGAACAGATCCTTCCAACATTTACACCTGAATATACACTTGCAGTTAAAACTGTTCAGGATATGAATATTGTTTTAGATGTTCCTATTATCTTAAATAGTGTTTCTGTTCAAGATGATTACGATGGCGACTTTCAGACTCGTCGCTTCGTTACACATACTTTAAACTTTACATTGAAAACTAGCTTGTTTGGACCAGTTTCTGGACAAGGAGTTATTACTCAAGTTAATGCCAATGTTGGTCAGAATGAAAACTTTAGTAACCCAAATAGAGTTTATGTTGCTGAGGGTGATCCTGCAACTGCAACAATTTCCCAAGAGAATTGGGAAGATAATTTTTAAATATGGTTAAAATTTATAATGCTAATGCGAATTTAAAAGCTGCTGGTGTAACAGTTCAGTTCACACCAGAGAATGTTCAAGAGTATTTAAAATGTCGTGATGATCCAATCTATTTTATAGAAACATATTGTCAGATTGTTTCTCTTGATAAAGGGTTGATTCCTTTTAAATTATACGATTGCCAAAAAGACAAAGTTAAAGTTATTCATGAGAATCGAAGAGTGATTCTTATGGAGGGTCGCCAGCAGGGGAAGACTACTACTTCCGCTGCATATATCCTTTGGTATACTCTGTTTCAAGATAATAAGACTGTTGCTATTCTTGCAAATAAAGCAACTGCAGCTCGAGAAGTTTTATCTCGCTATCAGTTGATGTATGAAGGATTGCCACTTTGGTTGCAACAAGGTGTTACCACTTGGAATAAGGGTGACATTGAATTGGAGAATGGTAGTAAAGTATTTACTGCTGCAACGTCAGCTTCAGGTATTCGTGGTAAATCTGTTAACTTACTATATGTTGACGAAACTGCGATTATCCCAAATACAGTTGCTGAAGAATTTTTTACGTCAGTTTACCCAACTATTTCTGCTGGTGAAACAACAAAGATTCTTTTAAGTTCTACGCCACTCGGTTATAATCACTTCTGGAAATTCTGGAATGATGCTGAAAATGGTAGAAATGGTTTTGTTCCATTATTCATTCCATATTGGAAAATTCCAGGACGTGATGAGAAATGGGCAGCTGAGCAGAAAGCCATGCTCGGTGAGTTAAAATATAACCAAGAGGTTTTATGTAAGTTCTTAGGTTCTAGTTTAACTTTAGTCAATGCTGATGTTATTGCAAAGATGTCAGTTGCAGTCCCAGTATTCAGCAAAGATGGTTTAGATCTATATGAAAATCCGCAAGAAAACCACACTTATGTGTTGGTGGCGGATACAGCGAAAGGTGTTGGTGGAGATTATTCTGCTTTCACTATTGTCGATATTACAGAAGTCCCATACAGACTTGTCGGTAAATATCGAAAAAATGATATTAGTCCATTGATGTATCCTAGTGTAATTTATCACGTGGCTACACAATTTAATCAAGCGTTTGTTTTGGTGGAAACCAATTCAAGCGAGCAAGTTCCATACATTTTGCATCATGAATTAGAATATGAAAATCTAGTTTTTGTGAATAGAAGTACAGGGTTCCAAACTGTTACTGGTGGTTTCGGTGGTGGTCAGACCCAACTTGGCGTAAATACTGATAAAAAGGTTAAAAGAACTGGTTGTCATAATTTCAAAGCGTTGGTTGAAGAAAATAAGTTAATTATACAAGACGCAGATATTATATCAGAAATTTCAACTTTTATTGAAAAACGCAATTCATATGAAGCAGATGAGGGATATCATGATGATATGGTTATGTCTTTGGTTCTGTTTTCTTGGCTAACTTCTACGAGTTATTTCAAAGACCTAAATAATGTAAACCTAAGACAAATTATGTATGAGAAAAAGATTAAAGCGATGGAAGAAGAACTTACCCCATTTGGTTTTTTTGACAATGGGGATACAAGAGAGAAACCACTACTGAACTTTTGAAATTGCGGTTTCAATAAATAAATTAGTGCTTTCAAGTGCTCCTCGAAGCAAAACAGAATAACATGTAATAAGGAGAATTACAATGCCTTTTCAACTTAGTCCTGGCGTTGCAGTTGTAGAAAAAGACTTTACCTCTATTGTACCAGCAGTTTCGACTTCTGCTGGTGCTTTTGCTGGAGTGTTCCAGTGGGGTCCAGTTCTTCAACCTGTAACCATTTCATCTGAAACCGAACTTGTTCGTCGTTTCGGAAAACCTGTTGCCGATAGTGCAGCATCTTTTTTCACAGCAGCAAACTTCTTATCATATACAAACAATTTATTGGTCGTTCGTGTTGATACAATCAATCACCGTAATGCTGTTTCTAGTCCATCTGGTACTGTAACTGCAATTACCAGAAGTGCTGCTGGATCAGGTTATACTTCTGCTCCAGTTGTAACACTTAGCGCACCACAAATTGCTGGTGGTGTGCAAGCCACTGCAGTAGCCAATATGGCTGGTAGTTCTATTACTTCCGCTGCAGTTTCTGCTGGTGGTACTGGTTACACTGGAACACCTACTATAACTTTCACTGCTCCAGCTGGTGGTACTGCTGCGACTGGTACTGTTCAAGTTACTGATGGTGCTGTTACTGGCATCACAATCACTAGCGGTGGATCTGGTTATACAACTGCTCCAACTGCAGTTATTACTGGTACTGGTACTGGCGCAACTGCTGGTGCGATCACTCTTTCTAGTACAACAGTTGCTAGCATTACAGTTACCAATGGCGGATCTGGATATACTTCTGCTCCAACAGTTACACTAACTGGTGGCGGTGGTACTGGTGCTTCTGGAACTGCAGTTGTTGCAACTGGTGGCGTTAAAATTAATAACGAAAACGATTACCTAACATCTTTTGTAAATGGTGCTGGTGTTGTTGGCGAATTCGCTGCAAAATATCCAGGAACATTGGGTAACTCTTTATTAGTTTCTTTAGCTGACGCATCAAGTTTTTCTACATGGGCATACAAAGATGAATTTGATACAGCTCCAGGAACTTCTGATGCTGCAGCAAGCGTAGGTGGTTCAAATGATGAACTACATTTAATCGTTATCGATGAGGATGGTTTGTGGACTGGTGTTCCAGGAACTATTCTAGAAAAATATTCTTATGTTTCAAAAGCTGGTGACGCAAAGAAATTTGACGGAACTAATAACTACTACAAAGACGTAATCAATTCTCGCTCACAGTATATCTGGTGGATGGATCATCCAGCTACTGGAACTAACTGGGGTAATGATGTAGCAGGAACATCATTCGCTAACTCTGCATCTGTAACTCGTTCTCTATCAGGTGGTCTTGATGATTTCACTGCAACTGATGGTCAACGTATCACTGCATGGACTATTTTCTCTGATGATGCAACTTATGACATCTCATTAATTCCAGCAGGTAAATGTTCTGTTGCGGTTGCCAATGCTATCATTGATATTGTAGAAACTAGAAGAGATTGTATGGCATTCTTCTCTCCAGAAGATACTGATGGTTCTATCATCACTAGCGCAAATAGCCAAGGAACTGCCGTAACTAAAATCATTGCATATCGCAATGCATTGACAACTACTTCTTATGCAGCTTTAGATTCTGGCTATAAGTATCAATATGATCGTTACAACGACAAGTATCGTTATGTTCCACTAAACGGCGATATCGCTGGATTGTGCGCACGTACTGACTACACTAACGATGCATGGTGGTCTCCAGGTGGTTTGAATCGTGGTCAAGTTAAGAACGTAGTTAAGCTAGCAATTAGTTTAGACAAAACAGATCGTGACAACCTATACAAGAATGGCGTAAACCCAGTTGTTACTTTCCCAGGAGATGGTACTGTATTGTTTGGCGATAAGACATTATTGGCTAAGCCATCTGCATTCGATCGCATTAACGTGCGTCGTCTGTTTATTGTTCTTGAGAAAGCCATTGCAACTGCTGCTAAGTATCAGTTGTTTGAATTCAACGATGGATTCACTCGTGCTCAGTTTAAGAACTTAGTTGAACCATTCCTACGTGACGTTCAAGGTCGTCGTGGTATTACTGACTTCGTTGTTAAGTGTGATGACTCTAACAATACTGGCGAAGTTATTGACCGTAACGAATTCGTTGCTGATATCTTTATCAAGCCAGCACGTTCAATTAACTTTATTACTCTTAACTTCGTTGCTGCTCGTTCTGGAATTAATTTCAGCGAGATCGGTGGCTAAGAGACTAAATAAAGAAAGAACAAAGGAGATTTAAATGGCAAATATTAGCGACTTCAAAGCGCAAATGATTGGTGGCGGTGCTCGCCCAAATCAATTCCGTGTTGAATTAGTATTCCCAAGCTACGTACCACTAGGTGTCGTAGCTGGTCAACGTGCTCAGTTCTTGTGTAAGTCTGCACAGTTACCAGCTTCCACTATCGAGAACATTCAAGTTCTTTATAAAGGTCGTCCAGTAAACTTCGCAGGCGAGCGTAACTTTGCTCCATGGACTGTATCAATTTACAACGATACTACTTTCAATATCCGTAATGCTATGGAACAATGGCAAGCTGGTATTCAAAGTTATAGTTCAACTGATGGTAGAACAAACCCACGTGACTATCAAGTAGACTTACAAGTGCATCAACTAGATCGCTCTGGCGCAATCATCAAGTCATACAAATTTGTAGATGCATTCCCAACAAACATTGGACCAATCGCATTAGACTATGATCAACAAAACCAGATCGAACAATTTGATGTAGAATTCCAATTCAATTACTTTACTTCTAATGCAACTGAGGGTGGTGGAATCAATCTTAATGTTTCCGTTGATACACCAATCGGTAGTTTCCCACTACCAATTTAACTTTATAATTAGGGTTTTTTAAATTATGCAAATTTTTGGATTTGAGATAAAGCGTAAGCAGACAGACAAAGAGATCGGAGCAGTTGTAACTCCGATCTCTGATGATGGATCAACAGTTGTATCCACGAATGCCACTTCCTATTATGGAATGGTTATGGATATGGATACCATCGTTAAAAATGAGAACGATCTTATTCGTCGTTATAGAGATACTTCTTTATATGCTGACTGTGATGCTGCTATTGAAGATATTGTAAACGAAGCGATTATCGCTGAACCTGATGATCAAGCTGTTAAAATTAACTTAGACAAAGTTAAATTGTCTGACGGAATTAAAGGTAAGATTAGAACAGAGTTTGATGAAGTCCTTCGTTTATTAAATTTTGATGACAAGGGTCATGACATTTTCCGTCAGTGGTATATTGATGGAAGAATTTATTACAATATTTTAATTGATATGAACCAACCTAAGTTGGGCATTCAAGAATTGCGTTTTGTGGATCCTCGTAAGATTCGCAAGATTAAAAAGGTTGAAAAGAAAAGAACACCACAAGGTGTTGATGTTGTAGTTAAGAGCGAAGAATTTTATCTGTATAATGATAAAGGTATTCAAGAGAATACTACGCAAGGAATTAAGCTCTCGTTAGATTCAATTATCTACACCCCTTCGGGAATGGTGGATCAGAATACTGGCATGATGATGTCTTATTTGCATAAAGCGATTAAGCCAACCAACCAGTTAAAGATGATTGAAGATGCAGTAGTTATCTACCGCATTTCACGTGCACCTGAGCGTAGAGTATTTTATGTTGACGTTGGTAATCTGCCGAAATTAAAAGCAGAACAATACGTCAATGATATTATGAACAAGTTTAGAAATAAAATTGTTTATGATGCGACAACTGGAGAGACTCGTGACGATCGTCGTCATTTGAGTATGATGGAAGATTTCTGGATGCCACGTCGTGAAGGTGGTAAAGGAACTGAAATTACAACTCTTCCAGGTGGGCAGAATTTGGGAGATATTGCTGATATTCAATATTTCCAAACTAAATTATATCAGGCATTGAATGTGCCATTATCAAGATTACAACCAGCTACTGGTTTCTCTCTTGGTAGAAGTACTGAGATTTCTCGTGATGAGATTAAGTTTAATAAATTTATTGCTCGTCTACGTAAAAAGTTTTCTGGATTGTTTAGTGGTGCATTGCGTGTTCAATTAATTGCCAAAGGTATTATTCGTGATGAAGAATGGACTGCAATTGAACAAGCAATACAATATGATTATCAAGCAGATAATCATTTCACTGAATTAAAAGATAATGAGTTGTTAATGCAGAGAGTTACAGCACTGCAGCAAGTTGAGCCATATATTGGTCGTTTTTATTCTAGCGCATGGATTCGTAAGAATCTGTTGATGCAAACTGATGAAGAAATTGAAATTATGGATAAAGAAATGGCTGAAGATAAAGTTCAACAAATGCAGTTAGCTGATGAACAAGGAAGATTATCTGCAGTCACTCAGGTAGCCCAGCAACAACATTTAGCAGATAATGGTTTTGGCGGAAACGAAGAATCGCCTAATCAAGATAAAAAATAAAGGAGATACACCATGAGTAATTCAGTTAGAGATTTGGTTTCGGCAATCGCCACAGGAAACGCAGTGCAAACAGAACAAGCATTTAATGCTACTATGGCAGAAAAGATTTCCGCTAAGTTAGATAATATGCGTATGGATGTTGCTCAATCTTTGTTTAATCAAACAGAAGAAGAAGAACTTGTTTACGAAGAAGTTCAATTAACTCAAGAAGAGTATGATGCTCTTACAGAAGAAGAAAAACAAGCATTCGTGTTAGACGAAGGTCTTGGTAAATTTGTTGGTAAAGTAGTTAAAGGTACTGCTAAACTTGCTGGTAAAGCAGTTGGAGCAGCTATCGGTGGCGTAGCTAGAACAGCAGGTGCCATTCGTCAAGTTGTACCAGCAGTTAAAGATGCTTATGCGAAGGGTCGTATTGCAACTCACAAGGCTATCGCAGGATAATATTAATGTATTATACTGACTTTACAAATAAGATCAAACCTTCTGGTGTAGTAGAAAGTATCAGATCTTATCAACATCTAATTGAAAAATTAGATACAGGTAAAGTTTTAATTGATAATGTTGAAACTAAATTTAATACAGTTGAAGAAGCCAGACAATACATTAAACAAAATTATATTTCTCAAAAGTTAGAAGAACAAGTTTCAAAACAAGCATATAAAGAAATATCTGAACATACTGTCGCAAACATTATTAAAGAACATTATGATATTAAAGTTACAGATACTTTAATAGAATCATACCTCGAACTGGCTTCCTCAAAAATGTTTACAGTAGATATTGTTGTTCAAGAAATTAGAAAACTCAATAAATTAGATTCTATTATTGAAAATAAAATTCATTATGAATTGCAAGATGGTAGCATCGTTGCTATTGATGAACAAACTCAAGAACAACTAAATAATTTATTGGCAAACCATAAAGATGTTGTTGAGTATATGCGTGAAAGCAAAGACAACTTCTTTAACGTAGTTAATAAGATTAAGGAATAAGAAATGGCAATGACGCTAACAACTGTCAAAAATACAAATCAGGAGACTGTAATTCACTTTGCGTCTTCTGCTGCAGAGACTGGCACTATCACTCTATCTAACTTAACTGCTCCTGCTCAAGCAAGAAATGCTGATGCACCAAAAGTTGATATCGTTAAATTTATCTGCACTGGTGAGTTGGGTTCTAAAATTATTATTTCTAGAAATGCCAAAATGGTAATTGCAACATCACCAGAGAACGATCTTAATGTAGAGTTTAATTCATTAGGTATTCCAGTTAATAATGATGATACATCTGATATTTCTATTATTAATAGCGTAGCAAAAGATGTAACTGGTTGGATCGTGCTTCGTAAAGTTGCTGGTTGGTCTACTGAAGTTGAAACTGCAACATTCGGTTCTTACGATAACCCAACAGTAGTAGGAAGCTAAAATGAAACTTATTAGAGAAGTTACAGAATCCGTTAATGTCATTACTGAGAGCAAACTCGGTAAAGGTAAACAATATTATATTGAAGGTGTTTTCCTTCAATCAGATTTAACAAACCGTAATAATCGCACTTATCCAGAACAGATTATGGATAAAGAAGTTGCTCGTTATATGGAGCAATGCGTTAAACAAAATCGTGCATATGGCGAACTAGGTCATCCAGATTCACCATCTATTAATTTAGATCGTGTATCACATTTAATTGTTGACTTACGCAAAGAAGGTACGAACTATATCGGTAAAGCAAAGATTTTAGAAACTCCAATGGGTCAAATCGCCAGAGGTCTTTTAGATGGTGGTGCAAACTTAGGAGTATCTTCAAGAGCACTTGGTTCTCTACAAATGAACAAAGAGGGTGTTCAAGTGGTTCAGGATGACTTTATGCTGTCTACTGCAGCAGACATCGTTGCTGACCCATCCGCTCCAGATGCTTTCGTCCGTGGTATTATGGAAAGCAGAGAGTGGGTATTCGTTGATGGAAAGTTTGTGGAAAAGCAGATTGATGAAGTTAAATCTTTTATTAGAAAAACTTCGTCCCGTAATCTAGAGGAAGCCAAGCTACGTGCTTTCCAAGATTTTCTGACTAAAATCAGATAAATAATAAATAATTACATAGAACTATCCAGTTAGGAGAAAACGATGTCAATCGAACAAAAAATCGCTGAAATTCTTGCTGAGTCAAAAGCTGCTGCTCTCGAGCAACAAGTTGCTGACAATCAAGAAACTGTAGTAGAAGAGGAAGTTGAAGCTGTTGCTGAAGAAGCAGTTAAGCCAACTACTCCTCCTGCCAATCCAGACAACGCTAGAAATAACGTTGATAAAGAGAAAGCAGCTGAGGGTGGTACTTCAAAGACAAAGAACAAAGTAAACCAAGATGAAGAAGCAGCTGAAGCCAGCCATCTTCCAATCAAAGGTGTAAAAGAAGATATTGATGCACTTATGAATGGTGAAGAACTCTCTGAAGAGTTCCGTACTAAAGCTACTACCATTTATGAAGCAGCAGTTACTACTCGTGTAAAAGCAGAAGTAGCTCGCATCGAAGAAGAATACGCTACTAAACTCGAAGAAGAAGTAGCAGAAATTGCAGAGGGTCTTGTTGAAAAGGTTGATGGATATCTCGACTACGTTGTCGAGCAGTGGATTGCACAGAATGAAATAGCCCTTGAGCATGGTATGAAGTCCGAAATCCTTGAAGGATTTGTTGCTGGACTAAAAGGTCTTTTCGAAGAACACTATATCGATATTCCAGAAGAGAAGTTCGATGTATTAGGTTCAATGGAAAGTAAAGTTGAAGAACTCGAAGCAAAACTAAACGAGCAAGTTGCGACTAACGTTGAATTGAATAAAACAATCGGCGAACTAAAGCGTAATGAAATCGTTGAAACTGCATGCGAAGGTTTAACTGATACTGAAGTAGAAAAACTAAAAGGTTTAGCAGAAGAACTTTCTTATGAAGATTCTGACACTTTTAAAACAAAAGTACAGACTATTCGTGAGAATTATTTCACTACCAAGCAACAAGCGGAAGTAACATCCGTGGTAACTGATGAGCCAGTGGAAACTTTGACTGAGGAAAAGAAAATTGATCCTACAATGGCAAAGTATCTATCCGCACTCAACTATCGCAAGTAATCATTTCAAAAAAGGAAAATAAAATGAATCGTCAAGATTTACTAAAAAAATGGGCACCGATTCTAGAATCTGAATCTGCTCCAAAAATCGCTGACAACTATCGTAAAGAAGTTACAGCAGTTCTATTAGAGAACCAAGAGCGTGAGATGGCTAAGCAATCTGAAGCTCTTTTCGAAGCAGTTCCAGCTAACGCTGGTGGTACTGGTGTTGCTCTAGGTGGCGCAGGTACTAACGCTAACATGGCAGGCTACGATCCAGTATTGATCGCTTTAGTTCGTCGTGCAGCTCCACAATTAATCGCTTATGACATCGCTGGCGTTCAGCCAATGACTCAGCCAACTGGTTTGATCTTCGCAATGAAGAGCAAGTATACTAGCCAAGCTGGCGCAGAAGCATTGTTCAACGAAGCCGATACTGACTTCTCTGGTACAGGTACTCACGCTGGTTCTAACCCAGTTGATGGTACTTACACTACTGGTACTGGTATCACTACTGCTAACGCAGAAGATCTAGGTGGCGCAACTGCTTTCAATCAAATGGCTTTCTCAATCGAGAAGACAACTGTAACTGCACAAACTCGTGCTTTGAAAGCAGAATACACTGTTGAACTTGCACAAGACTTGAAAGCAGTTCATGGTCTTGATGCTGAAGGCGAATTGAGCAACATTCTTTCTTCAGAAATCCAAGCTGAAATTAACCGTGAAGTTGTACGTACTGTATACGCTGCTGCTAAAGTTGGCGCAGAAGTAAACACTGCAACTGCTGGTACTTTCGACATGGACGTTGACTCAAATGGTCGTTGGTCTGTTGAGAAATTCAAAGGTTTGATGTTCCAAATCGAACGTGAAGCCAATGCGATTGCTCAGACTACTCGTCGTGGTCGTGGTAACTTCATCATCTGCTCAAGCGATGTTGCATCAGCACTAGCAATGGCAGGTGTTCTAGACTATACTCCAGCACTTGCTGGCAACAATGGTCTGAACGTTGATGAGTCATCTACTACTTTCGCAGGTGTTCTAAACGGTAAGTACAAAGTGTATGTTGACCCATATTCTGCTAACCAATCAGCAAGCCAGTTCTTCGTTGTTGGTTACAAGGGTTCTTCAGCATTTGATGCTGGTCTATTCTACTGCCCATACGTTCCATTACAAATGGTTCGTGCAGTTGACCCATCAACTTTCCAACCTAAGATTGGTTTCAAGACTCGTTACGGTATGGTTGCAAACCCATTCACTAGCTTGTCTTCTGGCACTAACATCTACTACCGTAAGGTAAAAGTAACTAACTTGATGTAATCAAGTTTTTGACGAAACCTACAGTAAGATAGGTATTTAAAAGGGGAGCTTCGGCTCCCCTTTTTTTATTATAAATATTAACATGAATACACTTAAGAGTAACCATGAACAATAATACTATTTCTTGTCCTATCCCAGAAAACATTTCTCCATTATCACCTAATGGGTTTATGTTCTCTGTTCAAAAATTACCACAGATTAATTTCTTCTGTCAACAAGTGAACCTACCAGGAATAACATTAGGTGCTCCAGAGTTTGGTAACCCATTTAACGTTGCTCCAATTCCAGGCGACACACTAACGTATGATACATTAGATGTGCAGTTTTTAGTTGATGAAAGTATGGAAAATTATAGAGCCATCTATAATTGGGTTGTTGCGTTAGGATTCCCAGAGACATATGAACAATATTTAAACTTTGTGAGTACGAATGAATTAAATCAAACATCTGAACTTGCAAAAAATTATTCTGATGCTTCTCTTGTAATATTGGGATCTAACAATAAACCAGTGCAAACTATTCAATTTCACGATGCGTTTCCTGTTAGTATTTCTTCTCTCACTTTCCAATCAACGAATCAAGATGTGCAATACTTAGTAGGTAGTGCAACATTCCGCTACGGATACTACAAGTTTACTTGACAAAAATTGCCAATTATAGTATAATTAAATTATGACTAATTGAGGATATTATGACTTTAGATGAATTACAAACTATGTGGGAAAATGATTGCCAGATTGATGATAACTTTCTTGGTGAAAATTCCACTGCCACACCAAAGTTACATGCTAAGTATGTAAAACTTCTGGTAAACACAAAACTCAAGCATACCAAAATCCAAGCAGATTACGCATTGTTACGTAAGAATAAGTTTCGCCATTATCGTGGCGAACTATCACGTGATGAATTGTCTAATCTTGGTTGGGATCAATGGCAAGGTGTTAAGCCACTTAAAAATGAAATGGATGAATTCCTGCAAGGTGATAGCGAGTTAGTCACTTTAAAAATTAAAATAGATTATCTTGAAACAATGATTTATTTTTTGGAATCAGTTCTCGGACAAATTAAAGCACGTGACTGGCAGATTAAAACTGCAGTTGAATGGAAGAAGTTTCTAGCAGGATTTTAATGATAACAATAGAGAAATTAGATGAAGTCTACATGCGTGTGTTCGGTGATCCAAGTATCGAACAAGAACTATGTGACTTCTTTACTTACGAATATCCAGGTGCCAGATTCACTCCGCAGTATCGAGCAAGACTCTGGGATGGTAAAGTACGTCTATATGACCAAGTAAGAAAAACTCTTTATATTGGTTTGTTGGGTTATGTTGAACAGTTTTGCGAACGAAACAACTATCAGTTAACATTCAAATCAGAAATTACTACCAGTAATGGTATAACTGCTGAACAAATTTATCATTACGCTAAATCGTTGACTCCATATGGAAGAGGTAAACCTATTGAGATTCGTGATTATCAAGTAGAAGCAGTAAAGACTGCACTTGATAGAGAACGAACACTTCTACTATCTCCAACTGCATCTGGTAAATCATTCATCATTTATACAGCGATGCGTTGGCATGTTGAACGCAATCGTAAATGTATTATTATCGTACCAACAACTTCTCTCGTTGAACAGTTATATGCTGACTTCGAAGATTATTCAACAGCCAATGAATGGAAAGTTTCTGCTCACTGCCAAAAACTTTATTCTGGGTTCTCAAAAGATTTTACCAAAGATGTTTTGATTACAACTTGGCAATCTGTATATCTACAACCTAAAGCGTGGTTCCGTCAATTTAATGTAATCTTTGGCGATGAAGCCCATCAGTTTAAAGCCAAGTCCTTAACAACAGTTATGGAAAAGATGGATGAAATTCGTTATCGCATTGGAACTACAGGAACTCTTGATAACAAGAAAGTTCATCGTTTAGTTCTTGAAGGTATGTTCGGTCCAGTTCACCGAGTTACTACAACCAAAGCACTGATGGAATCTGAGAGACTTGCTCAACTAAATATTACTTGTCTGGTTCTGAAATATAATGAAGAAATACGTAAGGCAAGAAAAAATAATACTTACCAAGAAGAGATGGATTGGCTAGTCGCCAATGAACAGCGTAATAAGTTTATACGCAATTTGGCAGTAAAATCTCGTGGTAACACTTTAGTTCTTTTCCAATACGTAGAAAAGCATGGACAAGTTCTTTTTGATATGATTAAACAAAAAGTTCATACAGAAAGAAAAGTATTTTTTGTTCATGGTGGAGTTGATACTACAGACAGAGAATCTATTCGTCATATAACAGAGGGTGAAGATGATGCTATTATTATTGCATCGTTTGGAACTTTCTCAACTGGTATTAATATTCCATCAATTGAAAATATTATTTTTGCATCACCATCAAAATCTAAAATTAGAAACCTACAAAGTATTGGTCGTGGGTTGAGATTGAAAGATGGTAAGGATACTTGCAATCTTTATGACTTAGCTGATGACTTGCATTGGAAGTCTTGGAAAAATCATACATTGAACCATGCTGCAGAAAGATATAAAACTTATGCAGAAGAACAGTTTGATGTTAAACTTGTAGAGGTAAATCTATGCTAATGGGTAATGAGCATTTTATCATTATTAAACTTGTTTCTGGTGAACAAGTTATGGCTGTGCTCGAAAAAGAAACTGATGAGAATATTCAAATCTCGACACCATTATTGCTACGTTTATTTCCATTACTAGGAGCAGAGCAAGGTTCTGAACACGTA